>CXWL01002654.1_pt1 | contig 72909 bp, 62 predicted proteins | sample 590931 | NCBI WGS metagenome assembly CXWL01 (sample SAMEA3498368, study PRJEB10139) | groundwater metagenome | biome: water well; material: biofilm material | place: Germany | collected 2015-04-27
ATCCCACACCCGCAATACGGGGAGACCGGCTTTCACAAGAGCGAGCAGCTCTTGATTGAATACCAAAAATTCGCCAAGTGGAAGTTTCCCAAACGCCTGCAACCCAAGGCCCAAACCGGTTGGAGCCCCCCCCTGTCTCTGCAGACGAAAAACAAGAAAGCCTTGGCCTTCCAGTTTGGCTCGAACAAGGTATTCTTCCTCTCCCTCAATCTGACCATCGAGGGTTGAGCCATCAGAACGGGCCACTCTGTAAGCAAAGACAGGCATGGTAAGACGTGCACAAATATCAGGCGGATAACAGGAATGGATGCTTATGGCGTCGACGCAACTTTATCGGCACCGACCACGGACATGGGCCGATCATCCGGCAACCATAAGGCCTGTCCAATGACAATCCTATTGTCGGCCAACTGATTGAGCGTCCGCAGACGTTCCATATTGACTCGATACTTCTGTGCGATACTCCAAAGCGTATCACCAGGCTTTACAGAAACATGCTTAGCTGGAGCCAACTGCTGCTCAACCGCTGACGAAGGCTCATGGTCGATCGGCACCTGCGACACCGTCGCTGTGATCGCACCCGCCTGAGGCGTCCCAGGAAACTCCGAGAGCTGATTTCGTTGTGCAGGAACCTGTGTCGCCTTCGAACCTTTGCGCATCGCACCGCGAGACGGGAGGGGAACGGCCTCCTGCCCATCATGAGCCGATTCCGATTTCCCTGGTTGAGCAAACTGCTTCTGCATCTGTTTCAACTGGCCCTGCAACTGATGGCTGCCTCGTGACACACGAGCTCGTTCCGCCCGAGCAACGGCCAACTCTTCCCGTTGCAACTCAATCACCTGCCGCGCTTCGATGACCCGCCGCTCTGCTTCCCTGACTCGGCCTTCCAGCTGGGCTCGAGCCACCTGAGCCTCGGCCAATTCACTCCGCCGCACTTCAAGATCGGCCCGCAACTCCGCCACCGTCCGCTGCGCATCGCGCACCGACGATTTTAACGTGTCGGTGGTCAGCTGAAGATCAACCACCTCCGGCTCGCGCATCGGCTCAAGCTCACCACATCCCACAAACAGGGCTGAAGCTAAACCGACAACTGTTAACACTCCGACTCGCACCATTGAAGAACTGGCGCGTCTTGCGTCGGCTGAAGCCTGGACCAGACTACGATCGTGATTGCACATAAACATCCTTACCAACGATTGTACGGGGTACCGTTCGTCCCCACAAATTCAGCCCCTGAAAAGACATCGACCACGCCCCCTTCGACAGGATCAGAAATCTCTTGCCAGGTGGTCGTGGAACCAGTGAAGGGGTCTTTTGGCATTCCCCGTAAATACCCGGCACCCACCAATGCCGCCAAAGACATCGGGTACTTTCCCTGATCGGCCTTGTGTTGATCCAGCACATCGCGGAGTGTCGACAGATCCTGACGCAAGGCAGCCTCTTTGGCTTTGACAACCGACGATTGGTATGAGGGCACCGCCAGGGTGGCAAGTATACCGATAATCGATACCACGATCATCAGTTCGATCAGGGTAAAGCCATCTGAGCCCCCTGTGCCACGCCTACCAATCTCGATACTTCGTTCCATCTAAAGCCGCGTCCTGACTTTGAGTCATCACATCGTAGACATCATCCCCGCACCAACTCGATGCAGTCGGCGCATCTCGATAACATCGGAATAACCAATCGGCCTTGCCGGTTAAGGGGTCGAGTGGAAGACTCCTCAGGTAACGCTTCGTCGTCGTGCCCCTCACTGTCGCCTCTTCACCGGTGAGCTTAATCCCCAAGAGCATATCCAGCGACTTCGGATATCCGTAAGCGCTCGTTACGTCTTTGCATGTGAGCTTATTCTTCAAACAAGCCGGCCCCAATAATACGTCGCCATCGCGGTTCCACTCCAACTTGAAGGTATCAATGGCCGCCCGCATGATCCTCAAATGCTGACGCAATTCTATTTCGTGAGTTCGTTTCGCCGACAGTCGACTAAGCGGCATCGCGACAGAAGCAAGGACCATCACAATCGTCAGCGTGATCAGGAGCTCCAAAAGGGTCACGCCTGACTCTTTCACCGCACCCTCACAATACCTTTTCCTTCTTGAGGTGGTGCCGTGGATGATTCCGCAGAGGAATCCACCAACACCACACGCATAGGCGACACGCCAGGCGCCTTGGCATAGAAGGTGACCGTGACGGTCCGCCCGCCGACCTGTCTTGCTGCGGGCGAAATCTTAAAAGCAACCATTCCTGCTTGCGCCCCCAGGCTACTGGAGGCCTCCTCACCCGTGCTATCGAGCGGTACGACGTTGCCATTCAGGATCGTTCTGAACTCCAGCACCTTTGGATCATACTGAAGCTGAAACACGCCTTCTGCCGTCGGACGAAGACGCTCGTCATCGATGGCAAGCGTAAACTCTTTTCCCATTTGAATGACCGACTCATCCGGTCTGATCGAAGCGGCAGCCCCCACCGACACCAATGGGGTGAGTGATGCTGTAGCAGCTTTCCCTGCCACTCCCCCTTTTAAGGCCCCTCCCAACGATGAGAACCCCGCACTGGCGGCCCCACTTCCCATCATGGACATTTTCTTCCCCTGTGGGGTAAACAGCGGGCTCGTCGCATAGGTTGAATCAGTCCCGGACCAGAACACCTGTTTACTCAACCCGGGAGGAGTCATGCCTTGAATAATGTGGGGGGTGATCGTCAAGATCACCTCGGTGGTAACCCGTTTGGTGATAAACGAGCTCAGGAGATTACCGATAAACGGAAGATCGCCGATCCATGGGATGGTCGTGCGGGTTTTCCGGTCTTCTTCTTGGATCAGCCCTCCCAGCACAATGGTTTCGCCATCCCTCACATTGAGCATGGTTTCCGCGGACCGATTGCCGAACTTAAACTGAGTAATGGGGGGATTGGCTTGGAGGGTCACCTGCTCGCCGAGGCGAATGACCTCAATCTTCATCTTCAAGGACAATTCGTTCCCTAGATGGATGGATGGCTCAACAGTCAACTTGACTCCCGTGTCACGGAATTCAATCGAGGTCACCGTCGAGGTTGTTGGAACGGCGCCTGTGGCAGCTTGCCCTGGCAAGACATTCGTCGTGGACAGCAGAATTGGCTGCTTGTCCCCAATGTTGATTTCCGCTTTCTTATTATTGACCACCCGAACCTTCGGTGACGCGAGGGTCTTGGCTTCTGTAATCTGTTTAAAGAAGTCCAGCTGGATGTTAGTCGGAAGCTTGAAGAGATAGTTGTTCCCCCCAAGGTCGGTGAGTTGTCCGCGGGTGAACTGCTGCGCAACGTCCCCGGCGATCGCACCAGAAAACCCTGGAGGCACAATGGCGCCGGCGATTTGCTTGGGATAGGTCAGACCATAGGTTTGATCGACCGTACGATCGACTTCCAACACTTCGACATCAAACAGCACTTCAGAGTCCAGACGATCGTTGGCCAGGATGATCTTTTCAGCCATCTCCAGTTTTTCGGGTTGATCCCGAATGACAATCGTATTCAATTGTTCATTGGCATGCATCCGTTTGGAGTCGAGCATACTCTTTAACAACACCAGCATGTCTTTCGCTTTGGCGTTAGACAAGTAGAACGTCCGAATCATCAGATCTTGATACTGCTCCTGCTTCTGCCTGGTATTCGGGCTGACAATCACAACACCCGGGGATATGGTATGGGAGAACAGGCTATTGCTGTTGAGAATGAGGTTGAACGCATCATCGAACGGCGTGTCCTGAATGCTAATGGTCACGGGGTCATTTCGGACATCCTTATCGAAAATGAGATTGATCCCTCCGGCCTTTCCAATCCCTTCCAAGACTTCTTTGAGCCCGGCATTGCGAAACCGAAGTGTCACCGGTTGCTTCCGCCGATCGTCACGGCTCAGTGCCTGCTGCTCTTCTGTAAGCCTGGAGATACTTTCGAGAGGTTCCTTGAACGAAGGATCCAGCTCAGCTGCTCTAGCGTAACCTTCCATGGCCTCATCAGTCCGACCGAGTTGGGCAAGGCGATCTGCTTCTCGATTCTGGCCACGCGCATCTTTCAAGCGAAGCGCTTCTAGCAATCCTGATTGATGCTCCTGGCTGGACGGCTCAATGGTAAGTGCACGTTTAAACTGCTCCGACGCAAGGTCGGGCTGATGTTCTTTGAGATAAGTACGTCCTCGCTCCTCATACAAGGCCGCGGCTCGTTCTCGAGCCATGATGTATTTGCTCTGTAAAGTGGGATTGAAGGGATCGTCTTTCAGCGCTTGCTTATAGGCGAGACTCGCTTCCTCCCATTTCCCTGCAGCGAGTTGTTGGTCGCCTCGCTTGATATCAGGAGAGCTGAAGTAGGCGCAGCCAGAAAGAGCCACCATTGTTCCAAGGACACAGCACATCCCTATTGCCGTATGCTTCACTATCGTATTGCCCTCGCTATCCATTGGTTACCAAAATACAGCCAACGCGAAAAATTGACCCAGGTGAAACTACGTGGAGCCTTGATGCCACAAGCCATCTATAGCAGCCTCTATAGAGTGGGGCAATGAGATTCACAAACTCTGCTGACAGTGAGATATGGGAGGCCGTGCTTGGCACGTATTAGATTGAAGAGTTCTCGGGGAGGCCAAGCCAACTTCCCCAACTCTGAAGAACCAGGGCCCCGGTGAAAGGCCCTGGTTCCTGGGTCGGCAGGCAGAACCGACCACCCTCTATTATGCTACAAGCGCCAGTACTTCAACGAGGATGAGAGCTTCGCCCGATCAAGTAGGCTCTTCACATCAATCACTACCCCATCACGCTGATCCCGAAGAGGCTTGAGCAATTCTTGCAAGTTCATTTCGGCATACGCACGGTGAGCCACGGCAACAATCAATCCATCGACGTTCTTCAAATCATCCCACTGCTGGAGATGAATGCCGTATTCTGCGACCGCTTCCTCTGGTTCGGCGATCGGATCATGTACAAGTACTTGAACACCATACTCGCGCAACTCCTGAATAATATCGGGGACCTTGCTATTGCGCAGATCCGGCACATTCTCCTTAAATGTGAGTCCTAACACTGCCACCTTGAGATCGTTGACTGGCCGAGGAAGTTGACTGAGCAGCTTCATCGTTTGTTCCGCAATAAATTTCCCCATCCCGTTGTTGATACGCCGACCGGCTAGGATTACTTGAGGATGATAACCGACTGATTCAGCCTTGGAAGTCAGATAATACGGGTCTACACCAATACAATGGCCGCCAACGAGGCCCGGAGTAAACTTCAGGAAATTCCACTTCGTTCCTGCCGCATCCAGTACAGACTTGGTATCAATTCCAAGTCGGTGAAAGATGAGTGCCAACTCATTCATCAGCGCGATATTCAAATCTCGCTGGGTATTTTCAATTACCTTCGCCGCTTCAGCAACCTTAATGCTGGAAGCCCGATGAATCCCCGCCTTAACCACAAGTTCATACGTCTCGGCGACAATCGCTAACGATGCATCATCTTGGGCCGACACGACCTTAATAATTCTCTCCAGCGTATGTTCCTTATCTCCCGGATTGATTCGTTCTGGGGAATACCCAATCTTAAAATCAACACCTGCTTTCATCCCGGAGACTTTCTCTAAAATAGGAAGGCACACTTCCTCGGTGGCGCCGGGATAGACCGTCGATTCGTAGACCACAATCGAACCAGGTGAGAGATTGGCACCTATGAGCTCAGATGATTTGCGAAGAGCCGTCAAATCAGGCTGAAGAGCTTCATTAATCGGCGTAGGGACGGCCACAATGATGAAATCTGCGGCCTTGAGATCACTAGGCTGGAATGTATAGTGAACGTCCGTCGCTTTCAGATCAGCAGCAGACACCTCACCTGTACGGTCAAGGCCCTTCTGTAACTCTGCAATCTTTGCCTTGTTGATATCAAAACCAATCACATGCTGCCGTTTCCCGAATGCGACCGCAATAGGAAGACCAACATAGCCGAGTCCTACAACTGCAATTTTTCGCGATGTCTCTTTCTGTTGAGCCATGAGTCCTCTCCGATTAGTTTTTATCAGAATGGCAGAACCTCCGACTTCCGTCAACGAAATCGAGTGAATCTATGCTAGGAACCGGTCATGTTGTCGGAACATGTTCAATCGATTTTTCTTTTTCGTTTTTACTCCCGCCGATAATCTTAGCAACTCCTCAAGAAACTCAAGAGAGCATTGAGATAACATCTCCGGGCTACATCTCATCAACACTTGATCTCGCCGACAACCACCTTTTCGCCTGATGAGACATTGCAAGAGCTGGCCACTTTCCCTTGCTAACCACGTGGGAGCACAAATCACATCTATCATGAACGGCTACTAACAAAACTACCCTCCTCATCCCCCTGGCCAAACAGCGCAAGAACACTGTCTTGTACCATCAAAAAGCTGCATACTCTCGCCTAGTTCCGACGATACAACTCGCCATGATAATATATAAAATTAATATCTTTCAGCTATTTAGAGTTCATAGTGAATCTGTAGCGTAATATGTTCAAATCTTTGGAGCTGACCACCTTCCACACCTACACCGACCTTGCCTTCCCCTACCAAAAGTTTTACCAAGCAGACACCTCAAGTCCTTGTTTTACTGAATTGATTTGAAGCTGAGACGCCACCAGACCTACAGATGCGAACTAGGGCACTGCTCTTGCTCAGCCTCCCCCACTGGCAGTGCATACCCGAATCAGACCTACCATGGTCGGGGCATCTGCCTCTCATTGGGCCTGCATAAAATCCGCTTCGATCGATACTCGTAGTGGCGGATAGTGAAATACGGAGGATCTAGACCATGCGCCAAGCGATACACCAACCATTACATTTGACTCTCATGATGCTATTTGGCGTTGTAGCCACGCCGCTACTGCTTCATCCCATGTCCTCCGCCTCCGCCCAGCAGCTGACAGGCCAACCTAGCCAGGAAACCAGCAGAACAGGTATTCAAAGTCGCCGACTCGATAACATGCCCCCTGCCTCTCCATCCCCAATGAGATCCTTGGAACAGAAGAATGCACAACCCACAGTTCGCAAACCGCACCGACTGATTCGAAAGCCTGATAGCAATCCCATTGCGTCCGTCGAGCCCTCCCCATCAGCCTCCTTACCCACAATTTCATCGACGCCACAAAACGACAACCCAACTTCTCAACCAAAAGAACCCTCAACGCTCAGCAGAAGCGTCGGAGCAGCCATACCTCTTGCGGCCATGAGCGCCGCTCCGACGCCAAACATCGGATCCATTGCAACTGGCACAGCGTCGGCCGGATCTGTCCCACTGGCCGCTGCGAGCACGGCTAACCCGGGCAACTCAGGCCCCAGAGGTTCCGGTGGGCGAACAATGCGTAGATTGGCCGCAGAGATGCCAAGACTAGCCCAATTGATCGCACCGCCTTCGGCCCCAGCAGTTTCAGTTGTTCCCGCGATCGGAATAAGTCCGACCAGTCTGTCTTTTATAGCTCAGCAAGGAAGCAGCAATCCCGCCGCACAGACCTTAACCATCAGCAATATCGGTGGTGGAATCTTGAGCTGGACTGCGAGCGATAGCGCAGCCTGGATGTCGCTCAGTTCCTCTGCGGGGACCGGAGCTGGCTCCGTGTCTGTAAGCGTAACTACCGGAGCCCTGACAGCAGGAAGTTATAGCGGTACCGTGATGCTCAGCGCGACCGGAGCCTCTCCGGTCATTGTCCCTGTTTCATTTACCGTCACCACTACTCCCATGGCTCCCGCGATTGGCGCAAGTCCAGCAAGCTTCTCCTTCACAGCACAGGCGGGGTCCAATCCGGCAACCCAAACCCTGACGATCAGCAACACAGGTGGCGGAACCTTGAACTGGACCGCTAGCGACAATGCCGCTTGGCTGACGTTGTCGACAACCACCGGTACCGGAAACGGCACTACTACTTTGACAGTGAATACCACCACTCTGACGGCAGGGAGCTACAATGCTCTCATTACACTCTCTGCCCCAGGGGCAACATCCGTCACCGTCCCGGTAGCGCTCACCGTCACGGCAGCGCCGGTACCACCAGCGATCGGAGCAAGTCCGCGCAGTCTGTCGTTTACGGCACAACAAGGAGGCGCCAACCCAGCAACTCAGGCGCTAGCCATCAGCAACACCGGCGGTGGCACATTGACGTGGACGGCCAGCGATGATGCAGCATGGCTGGCAGTCGCACCAGCCTCAGGAACCGGCAACGGCGCGGTAACCGTTACCGCCTTACTAGGAGCGCTAGCCACTGGAACCCATAATGGAACGATCACACTCTCCGCCACTGGAGCCTCTTCAGTTTCCATTCCTGTCAGCCTTACGGTCACAGCGGCCCCCGTGCCGCCGGCGATTGGCGCAAGCCCGACCAGTTTGACCTTTGCCGCGACACAGGGTGGAGTTAATCCAGCAAACCAGACTCTGACCATTAGCAACACCGGCGGTGGCACATTGACGTGGTCAGTCAGCGACAATGCCGCTTGGCTGACAGCGTCCCCAATCTCAGGCACAGGCAATGGAACGGTAACCCTGACCGCAGCGACCGGCAGCCTGGCTGCGGGCAGCCATACTGGTACGATAACGATCGCGGCCACTGGCGCCACTTCGGTTACCGTTCCCGTAACTTTTGCAGTTGCGGCTCCACCGACAATTGGCATGAGCCCGTCCAACCTGTCCTTTACCGCTCAGCAAGGAGGAGGAAACCCCGCCGCACAAACTCTGAATATCAGTAACACCGGCGGCGGAACCTTGAGCTGGAGCGCAACTCCCGACACCACCTGGCTGGCAGCCTCACCCTCCTCCGCCACTGGAAATGGTGCGGTATCCGTAAGCGTGACGACGGGAATCCTAACAGCCGGCAGCTATACCGGAAATATCACCCTGAGCGCGACCGGAGCCTCGAGTAGAACCGTTCCCGTAACATTCACCGTTACCGCAGCCCCCAGTATCAGCTTGAGCCCAACAAGTCTGACCTATACAGCAACACAGGGCGGATCAAATCCGGCGAATCAAACCGTTACGCTGACAAACACCGGAGGAATCGCAAATTGGATCGTGAGCGATACCGCTTCCTGGCTAAGCGTCACGCCCCCATCTGGCAGTAGCAGTAGTACATTGACAGCAGCGGTGAATACGACGGGGCTTACCGCCGGAACCTATAATGGAACCATTACTGTCAGTGCCACTGGGGCAACATCAAGAACAGTTGGCGTCACATTGGCGGTCAGTGCTCCCACGACCTACTCTGTTACATTGACATGGGCCGCAAATACAGAGATCGACCTGGCTGGATATAAGGTCTATCGGAGAACAGCGTCAGGCGCATATGGTGCCGCCCTCGCCACAGTCTCTTCGGGAACGCTCTCCTATCAGGCGACAGGGCTCTCGGCAAGCACCACATACTTTTTTGCCATCACGGCCTACGATGCAGTAGGCAATGAAAGTGGGCTTTCAACTGAAGCAAGGATTGACATTCCCTAGAAAGCGCCAGAGAGCTTTACACTCTTTGAAGTTCGGGCCGCCTCCAGCCGAACTTCCATCAGACAGGGAGATGGACCTCCCTGCGAACATGAGGGAATCTCTGAAGACTGGCACGCAAACATCGAATGGCCCTAGTGGCATGGGAACCAAAAGGCGAGACTCTCGTGGTCGATGTTATGTAGATGATTATCGATGTAGCAGCTGACAGGGGTCACGCTAAGTATTGCGTACCCACAACTGCCATGGCTTTCAGTTATTAAAAAGCGGATCGGAATAAGAAGAGGCAGATGCACAATTAAATTGCAACGAACAATGATTATCAAATGGCCCTACATGTGGCCCTACATGGCCAGATATACGCGGTTCGACCTTCTAGATAATTAAGGTGAAAGAAAGATACTTCCGAATCCAGAAAGAGAAAACTGCTCGTTGGGTGATATTGGTCCAATGAAGGAAAGTTCCTACAGTACGTTGAGATCTTATGAATATTCAATGCTGTCATTCTTTCCGAGTAACTGGCGGAATAAATGGATCTTTGAATTACGTTCAGCTAACATCCATACTGGCATTACTTTTGCTCTTAGATGCTCCATCCAGAGATCACAGAGGCAGGTTGCACAAATGGCCTCCTTCTCATGTAATCCATACTTACGCCCAAATCTTCGCGCGATGCCGTGAAGAGAAGTATCCCTGAAACTAAGGACAGGCACAAAAACAAGAACTACACAACCACCCCTAGCTCTACCCGATCCAGGAAGGGGATCTCTCTCAAATAAGACGCTGTATATCCTGAATAGATACTAGACCGATGGAGGTGAACTGATGCGACGACTACTACCGCTTGTATGTTTAATTCTCGGTGTCTATACCTTGCCGGCATTGGCATTTGATCCGAGCGATTACCGCCAAAACACCTACGGCCCGCCAAATCACTATTGCGATCCAACCAGGGCACTGACCAGTAATGGGTCGGGAACATTGGGCGATCCCTGGAATATGTCCCAATGCGCAACGCAACCTGTGGCTGGCGATGTCGTGGGAGTAGTGCCTGGCATCAGCGTTCGGCTACCAACCACAAATAGCTCACGCACTCCCGCCTTTAACCCGAGCAACTCCGGTGCGTCCAATCGCCGAATCGTTTATGTCACCAAGCATGCAGCGGTGGCACTGGCAAGCGTGGAAACAAACCCACTTCGCACGGAGCTACGGCATGACGGTGGCGCACCGTATATTACAGGCGGTGTGGGCGCAGGCAATGGCGCTCCCATGTATGGAGCCAATGGGCGCAATTACATTACCTTCGACGGGTTTTATGTCGATATGGCGCAAGCCTACGTGAGGGAGGATTCCGGCGTGATACGCCCGGAGTCGGCAAGAGGGATACATTTCAGGAACTTCGTCATTAAGGGAGCAACGCTCACCATAGCCAGCAATGCGGTTATGTATCGTCCACATAACGCCGTGGATACCGTGCTCAGTAACTTTCGGGCGTACGACTTCATCAACATTCCCACCGGCTCGTCGACTCCTCAAAATGCCCTCTTTAGCGATCAATACGGGGATCAGAATTTTCTGATTGAACATTTTGAAATCAGAAATACTCAGAGAGGAATCTTCCTCAAGGGCACCACCCCAGGACCGGTATTTAACTATGGCACCATCCGTTACGGCATCGTATCGGATGTTTCCTCGTGTTATCAGTTCAACGACCTCGACACTGTAAACACGACGACGCTCCAATACAGCTTATGCTACAACACCGCGCAGAGTGGCGGAGTAGTAATGTCAAGCGAAACGAGCCCAGCACGCAATCTCATCATTGACCATGTGACCGTAGCAAAGGTAGATGCAGCAAGTATCAATACTGAGGGCGGAATCATCACGCGGAACAATGGGATTGCGTCAAACGTCGTCATCACGAACAACATCGTGGATAACAACAGTGGGACTTTCGGGCATTCGGTATCACTCAGAGCCACACTTCCCACAGCAATGAATAACAACGCTTACTTCAAAAACGGTGGAACAGAGACCTATGTATTTAATGGCACCCAGTACAACTCAATGAGCTCCTGGTTAGCCGCAATCAATGGACGAGATGCAAACAGCCAAGAGTTGTCAGCCAGCCCCTTTATGGATCGTACAAACAACAATTTCAGGATTAGCGCCGGGCATGCGTTGAAAACGGCCTCCTCGACGGGTGGGGAACTCGGTGCCTATGGCGGAAGCCTGACAGTCGGAGTTGATATCTCCGGCAGCACCGGCGGCACCGTTGACCTTACGCCGCCTGCGACACCAGTCGGAATACAGTTGCTGCTAACAGCACCGTAGGACGCTGTCTAACAGGACAGTCTCAAGAGAGATCTTGTGGCGTCAAGATTGGCTCTATATGTGAAACGCGACGACCCCGCAATAGGCCACGGATCATCGCTGAACCGGAGATTGCGGAAGGAGCCCGATGGCCTCGGACCCCGTGATGTACGCACCGGCTGGGATTGCATCGAGAGTGCTCCCGTTGTTATTCAGGTCCAATACATCACGGCCCAGGGTGATCGCAGGAGAACCCCTCTGTAGCCGGAAGTTGCCGACCGAGACATTGACAAACAGCGGATCGCTGCCATCAATCGAGTTGGCATCTTTCCCGTAGGTGCGCTGCATTCTGGAGAAAGAAACGGGCCCACCCGTGTAATCGGCATGACGAGGATGGTTGTAATATAAGTTTCGGTCGGCACTAAGCGAATGGAGACCAGGGTTATCCACATTCCAACTAGAATAAGCGGCAGGTGCATTAACAAAAATGTTGTTCAGAAACTCAACATCCCTCATGTTGGTTGCAACCATCGATACGCTGCCCTCTACGCTTCCATATACTGTATTATTGATAAACCGGGAACGCGTAGGCCCCCCCAACGCCCCTGCATAGAACCCTGATTGAGAGCTATTCACAACCAGATTCTGGGATATGAGCGTATCCTGTGCGCTCTCAGTTTGGATGCCTCGATTGCAATCGTGAACATAATTACGTCGAATGACATTGCGAGCCATTGTACGACCAGCATGCATGCCCTTAAGATAAATGCAGATCTTTGAGTTATAGACTTCATTGTGCTCAATGAGGCTATCATCGCTATCATAGGCCATGATACCTCCAGACGCTCCCGTAAAGCCGTGAATCCGATTATTCCGAATCGTTGTAAAAAAGGCTGGTTCAAGACTAACGCCCCGATAGTTCGCATCAAATATTGGATAATCGTGGTAGTAGGAACCGCGATGTGCAATCACCTCACTATTAATGAGTTCGCAATGATGTGAGAGGTAAAATACCACCGGCCCAGTATCTTCCTTACTACCGCCGTAGTAGTCATCGATCACAAAATGATCCCAGACTATGTAGTCACGGGATGCACACCCAATCATGGCTCCGCGATATGTCGCCAGGAGCCTGATATGTACTGTCCCGTCTCCGCGAAACGTGATGGGACTCCCGGGCGTCCCACTATTAGCGGGATTGAGCGACACCGTAAAACGGTCGCCTCCCGTACTCCCGCCTTCCCAGTAGGTCCCTGCTGCAATCGATACAGTATCACCAGCTTGGGCCGCTTGACTCCCATTAGGGACAACATAACTCGTACTCCCCCATGCTGCTCGCCCGATAGTGCGCCAGGGTGAATTTTCAGCGTTGCTGGCATAGGTCACGGCATCATTGCCAACAGCGCCATTCACGTAGAGTGTTTTGGCATCAACATCGGGCGGAAATGCAACCGCACATATAAACACAAGTAAAAAAACAGCACTCGTAAGAACTGGAAAGTATTGTTCCGGCTTCATAGTTGCTCTTCCTTTGGAATCTCTCTCTTTGCGAAACAGATCATGCTGATGCGCTCTGCGCTTGCAATAACAGACACTATTTACTAGATGGCCCCATGTATCTAATGCGAAAGCCGAACTGCAGAAATCGAGTGTCTCGCCCGAAAATAAAAGTTAACACGTACTTCAGAAACTTTCGTGGTGACGCCAGCTCTGGCTCCACCTCGTTGATTCCAGCAAACGCTTCAATTGTAAATCCATTTTCACGGAATAATCTTATAAGGCTTTTTTGAGTGAAGAACCTGAGGTGGGTCCGATCAAGAACTCCCTCGCCTTCATACTGCCAATCTCTCTTGAACAGTAATTTAGCTAAATTACCTATATACCTTACATTTGGGATTGAGCCAACGAGACAGGCGTCTTCCTTGATTTTCTGTTTGATCGTGCGGAAAAATTCGTCATGATCGACCATGTGCTCGATGACATCGTTGCATATAACTAAGTCGAAATATTTATCTGGGAGCTGGCCAAAGGCCTCTAGATAGCATGCCTCAATTACCCTATGTAACTTACCGCGGGCGATACAGCATGCAGCATGAACTGGCTCAATGCCCCAATGCTCACTATCTTGCAGTAAGTTATGATGGAAGCCACCTTCGCCACATCCTACCTCTAAGACCTTTACGTATTGCTCCGGCAAAAATTTCGCTACTTCTGCTCTAGAGCCTCTGTAATAAGGCGACGATGTACTCATCGTATGTAATCCATTGTGATCTAGCTTAAAATACCATCAGAAATTACGGCATAGCCCTAGTGCGTATGATGAGGGGGGGCAGGGAGGATACCCCGAAGGGTTGCATTCCAGAGAAACAGTATTTCAAGTCGAACTGTCTCTCGAAAGCTCAAATCGGCCCTCCAGCCTGGTTGCGCCCTCAGATAATCAAGTATTTCCGATGCCGGCGCGAACCAGCCATTGCGCGAGGCTAGGTCTTTCAAGCGGGACTCGAACCTGGGATCGGGTCCACCGTCTCGATTGAAGCTGCCTGCCCCCATATGGACGTAGACTAGACAGACTCCGCCCTCTCGCTCGAGCCGATCGAGGTTCTCGGTCCGGAGAAGTTCGTCGAACCGGTCAAGGTTGTCTCCATCTGCAGTTGGGAACCAGTAATTGACGTACGGTTTATCTGCCAACCGGTACGGCATCGAAGGATTGACCGCAAGAAGGTTTATGTCGCCATACGTAAACTGGTTAACGTATCGAATGCGCTGCTTGACCAAATCACCCCAGAAATAGGCCGACATACTATCCTGCCCAGAAAACTCATGTTTACTTACCAACGCATAGGCCCATCGAAAGAGGGCAAACGACCACCGATGCTCACCCCAGTAGACATTGTCTCGATTGAGCGAGTGATTAATGTGTATCGCAGGGTACTGCTCCATCGCCCCTCTGAACTCCTCAAGGCCGTTGATAATGTCCGTCCGCTCGCTACTACCGCCACGAACACCGTGCAACGCGATTTCGAACCCCTTACTCTTCAGATCAAGAATAAACGCACGGTATGCAGGATCGCGCAATGAATCGCCTCGGTTCGGCAAATGAGCGAGTTCGTTGGATTCTAAAACCCAAACTGTTTTCGTCGTACGAATTCCATACCGATACAACAGCTCATAGAGGGGCTTGACTCGCTCAAGAGTTGCCATATCCGTATCATCGACAATCGAAAACGCAAATTGCTTGCCCCCTGGGAACGTGATTGCTCGTGGCTCAGGAGGATATAGGAAATAGGCTGCCACGCTTACTACGGCCACGAAGATAAGAACGAGTGCCTTCGCTATTCTTCGCACCAAGCTAACCCACTTCATTCCCAAGAATCGCCCTCAGCGTTCATCGTATCAGTGGTCATTCAATATCAAGAACTCTGCGATACGTTTACTGCCCTTCGCGTTAAGATGCCCATCGAACGCAAAGTAATAATCTTTAGGTGAGTCGAGAAACAACTGTGCCGTAGCCATAACAGGTTTTGGTGCAACTCCATTGAGTGTCGCCAACGTTTCTCCGTACGTACCTCGAATAATATCCTGCACCGGGACCAAAAGATACATACTATAGCTAAAACCAATTCGGCGGCTCAACTCGTCTAGTTTGGCGAGACTCTCTCTGGTCGCAGCTAAAGCCACCGCCATGCGTTCGTTACCGGGATCTACCACAAAAAGGCTCTTGAGTATCGGCCCCCAGTGATACTTAGCAAGACGCATTAAGGTTGAGTGCTCCAGAATAGCACCCTGCAAGTTGATCAGGCGTTCGGTGAGTCCAAGCGGCTCTCCCCCCCTTGGAGTTCCATCTCGCACTCTCTGCTCGACTTCGGCTTGGCTCGAATGTTCCCGTATATACCGATCGTAGTTGTCAACAAAGTCGTTACCAGCGGAAAAACTACCGCTCATGCCGAAAAAAAACAGTTTCACCTCTTTTGGTTTCCAGTGCCATTTTTCGATGAAAGTCTCAAGCTTTTCAACCTGCCTCAATGTGCCACTACCGGGTATACCGAGGTTCACACACTCACGGCGCTGTTGCTTGCAGTAAATTAATGCAAAGGTCTCTTCATCATTGAGACCAAACCCATACGTAAATGAGTCACCAATGAATACGGTGTCTGGATTCCCCTCAACTCCTGGCACTCGATGTCCTTTATCCGTAATGGTCGTCAGTGCGTCATACTCATTAGCAACCTGTCGGTACACACTGCCAGGATCAAAGAAACCCTTGATCGGTTTCCCATCAAGCGTGACGTTCTCAAGTCCATCAGAGATCGGAAAGAAAACTCGCACCGTCGCTTCGGCAAGTGCCACAGCAACCACGCAGGATACGGAAATCAGCAGGAGGCGTATCGCCCATTCTCTGCGAATGCTAGATCTGTCAATGGCGGGTTGCAATATTACACTCCTGGGTTTTCGCACTCAGAACGACGCCTGACATACAACATCGGACGGTAACGCAAGAACAGCTCGACTGGCGTCGGCGCTCCCCAACGAAATCAATAACTTCCTGAAAAATCAACATGGCAAAGGCTCCCGAAATTGTTTCTGCAGCGCACCCGAACATAAATTAGCTGCGACTCCATCCGAAATGATGCGATACCCCTCGGCAGTAAGGTGCTCGTCGTACGGGAGGAATAGATCTACTCCTAGGTGCGCCTGTTGCCAGAGAGCAAAACCATCGAGGTACGGGATGCCATGCCGATCCAGCAATTCACGAATGAATCGAGGATACACATGGCTGGCAGGGTCTGGCATCGCGATGATGTCACGGACTGGGAAGATGACCACGTAGACGCTAAATCCAGACTCTTCACCCAACTGTTTTATGTCCCGATAGAAATCATCGACAGCCTGCCACGCTTCCGGCACCAACTGCCCAGCTAAGAATTTTCGATATTCAACATCGTATAGATGAACGCCAGAATCTGGCGGGGTGAAGTAGCGACGGGCCTGTGTCAGCGCAGAATTGGCAAGCACAGAATGATTTCTCAGCCAGCGAACTGCACGAAGCCAGGGAGCGTCGCTTGCCGGATTATCATCTCCATCCCAAGCAAAATGTCCATCGGCAGTTAAGAGTGGGGGATCGGTTGGGCGAGGTGGGTGGTTCATCATATGATCATTCCAGTACAGCCCATGAATGACCACTCGAGGCTTTAGCCCTAGCCCCTTCTCTTTCAGAAGATCGAGCTCATGAAACACGCTGTAACTGGTTGTCCCTGCATTGATGATCTGAAATGTTGAGCCAAGTCGTCGCTCAAGCACAGCCGGCCATGTTTCATGGTCGGCCACTCCATAACCAAACGTAAAAGAATCACCAAGGGCAAGAATCCGGAACGATGCCATGCCAGTGGTCACAGGTGTACTGCTCGTGCGAAAACCAAGCGTGTCTATAGTTGCGGCCTGATCTTTCGTATAGGCCGCCTGGTTCGGACGCAATGTAAATCCACGAATCGCATGCGCCTGATAGCGGACTTGCGGATAAATTCTCTCTTGAGGCAACTGAATGAAGAAACGAGCGATGCCTTCGGCCACAGCCACTGATAGAGAAGTGGAGGCGATCAATAATACCAAACTAAACGCCTGTAAAGACCGTCGCGGCAAGGGATTATCCATGGGAAGAAATCCCTTTAGAATAGGGTATAGATGAATGGTGCGACAGCAGAGCCCTGGGTGAGAACGATCAATGCGCCTAAAAGAAGCAGCACCATAATGATCGGAAGCAACCAGAACTTCTTCCGCTCTTTCATAAAAGCCCACAACTCTAACACAAACTCGCCCATCGCAATTCCTCCTTCGGCTAAAACTGATTCTTCATGTGAAACCGAGACCGTGGTGGACGTATTACTCGATAGGTATCGGCATCTGGTACTAGCGCCCGGCGCATGGGATCCTTCCCGGAAAGTCGCATGATCACGCCCATGGGGGTAATCAGCCCATAGTAGATCACTCCCAAAATAATCCTGGTGTTGATAAACCCAAGGACATGCCCGATTTTCATCCAGATGCGATGGATGTGCTTAAGACTCGACGGCAGGGCCAGCCCAAGTCCGACAAGTGCCCCCCCGACAGAGACCGCCCATATCCTTGGAGAATCTCCTCTGACGAAGATCGGCCACAATCCGATGATCGAGAAAATTCCTCCGACCATTAATCCAAATATACGAAGTTCTTTAGTATTATCTTGCTGGATCATGAGATCGCTTCCTTCCTAATCTAACTCAAACTCCCTCTTCCAATCCGTATCCCCCTCCAATGGCTTTTGCTCCGTCTTCAGCAGAACACAATTCTCCAGGACGAGCACATCCATTTCTGTTCGCATAAAACAGCGGTAGGCATCTTCAGGCGTACAGACAATCGGCTCGCCCCGCACATTAAAAGAAGTATTCACAAGTACACTGTAGCCGGTCTTCGCTTCGAAAGCTTTCAACAAGTTGTAATAGCTCGGATTCGTCTCATGATGGACCGTCTGTATGCGGGCCGAATAATCGACATGGGTGATGGCGGGCATGTCGGAACGCGGAACATTGAGCAAGTCGATACCCCACAACGATTTGTCCTCTGTCCGAAGAGGAATCCTCCTCCTCTCAAGAACAGGAGCGACAATCAGCATATAGGGACTGTCCGAGCTTAAATCAAAATACTCCGAAACTCGCTCTCTTAGAACGGAAGGGGCAAACGGCCTGAAAGACTCTCGATACTTGATCTTCAGGTTCATCACCGATTGCATCTTGGGGCTCCGGGCATCGCCAAGAATGCTTCGTCCCCCAAGTGACCGAGGCCCAAACTCCATTCTGCCCTGAAGCCAACCAACCACTTTTTCAGCCGAAAGCTCCTCAGCAACACGTTTAAACAACGCATCGCCATTGAGCCGAACATATGGAGCGGCCTGCTTCTTCAAAAACTCTTCCACTTCCTCGTTTGTAAACGAAGGGCCTAAATAACTCCCCTTCATCCTGTCACTACCGTTACGGCTAGGCCGTGGCTGCTCATCGTATTGATGCCACGCCGTGAGGGCAGCGCCAAGCGCTCCACCGGCATCTCCGGCAGCAGGCTGAATCCATAGGTTCTTGAATGGCCCCTCCCGCAGAATACGGCCATTACCAACGCAGTTCAGCGCCACACCGCCTGCGAGGCAGAGATTCTCGACACCTGTTTCACGATGCAACGTACGACTGACGCGGAGCATGACTTCTTCTGTGACTTCCTGAACCGATCGGGCAAGATCCATCTCTCGCTGTCCCAGTTTACTTTCTGGTTTTCGAGGCGGCCCTCCAAAGACGTCATCGAACTTTCCCCCCGTCATCGTAAGACCTGTGCAGTAGTTGAAGTAGTCCATATTGAGCCTGAAGGTGCCGTCTGGCTTCAGGTCAATCAAATGTTCGTAGATAGCCTTTACATATTTGGGCTCGCCGTAAGGAGCCAGCCCCATGACCTTATATTCACCTGAATTGACCTTGAATCCTGTGTAGTAGGTAAATGCGGAGTACAACAGACCCAGCGAATGCGGAAACGGAAGCTCCCATAAGGGCTTCAACGAACGCCCTTCGCCGAGCCAAGCCGATGTTGTCGCCCACTCCCCCACTCCATCCATGCAAAGGACAACCGCCGTATCAAACGGAGACGGATAGAATGCCGACGCGGCATGCGATTCGTGATGTTCCGAGAATAACACCGGCGGCAAGTCAGACTTCTTTCCTTCAGGCGACAAGGCAAGAAACTCCTTCTCAAGAAGGTTCCTCAGGAAAAGCTTTTCTTTCAGCCATACGGGCATAGCAGCGACAAAAGACTGTAGCCCCTTCGGCGCAAAGGCCAGATAGGTTTCGAGCAGGCGCTCAAACTTCACCAACGGTTTATCGTAGAAGACGATGTACTTAAGATCCGTCAGTGAGATATTACCCGCCTTGAGGCAATATTGGACGGCTTCATGAGGAAAACCAGGATCGTGCTTCTTCCGCGTAAACCGTTCTTCTTGCGCAGCCGCGATAATTTCCCCATCTCGAATGAGACAAGCCGCGCTGTCATGATAGAAGGCTGAGATTCCTAGGATATGGACACTTTGCATAATACCGCCTCTTATTAGAGCAGGTGAGACCAACACCAGAATGAGCTTTATACTTCAAACTCTCCAGGACATCAGCGCATGGGGAAGATACGTTGCCCGAACAGAGGTTACTAAAGTGGAACCTTCTCCGACTGGCACCGGTCTCCCTAGATAGCGCTAGGTACGCCCACGAAAAAGCTCAACTCGTCTATTTTTTCAACTATACCGAAAGCGTTTAACTAGCTTAGGGAAGATTGAAGATAACACCGTGCCATGCTCCATAGGCCCTAGCACGAGACGCGCCGACACACGACGACCAGCCTGAATCTTTCGCCGCTCACGCCATATGGAAGGAAGCGCCTTTAACGCATCTCTCTTAGCATGCCACACAATCCAACGGCGCCAGTATAGCGCGAACCAGAGAACCGAACCAATGTTTACAAGAAAATGGGCGGGCAAATAGATCCAGAAATAAGGAGAAGGCATATTCTTAAAATAGGTCCAGACCATGTTTCGTTGTGCATGATAAACAGAAAAGTCACTGCCTTTGCCTGCAATGGCAGAACCGACATGGCGAACTATTGCATCACGGAGGAATCGGCAGCGACAACCCTGCAATCGCAAACGAAAACCGAGATCGACATCCTCATGGTAGCAAAAATACCGCTCGCTAAAACCGCCCGCCTCTACGAACACCGTGCGCCTGTAGAATCCGGCGCCACCGCATGGGGCAAAAACATCTTGAATATCTGGTGGGAGTCGAGAGACTAACTCACCCTGATATCGCGGCCATGCAACCCCATCAACACGATAGCAATCTCCCGCCCCGTCGACGATGCCGGATCCGTCGGCCCGAACCATACATGACGCGAACGTATCAATTTCAGGGTTTTGCCTTGCACTTTCGTCAAACACTTGGAGCCAGCAGCGATCGGGAAACGCATCGGGGTTGAGCAAGGCAATCCATTCGCAGTCGGAAACTAGCTCGACTGCTAGGTTATTTGCCCTGGCGAAACCAAGATTCGCATTGAGTCGGTGAAATTCCATCCATGGGAAATCGACTTGGCAACGATCGAGTGAGCCGTCGTGACTGCCATTGTCCATCACCAACACACGCGCCGGCCTCACAGATTGCGCTTCAAGCCCTGCGAGGCATTCATGCAGCATATCGCCGGCGTTGTAGTTGACGACAATGACCGCTACTCTGCTCATATGCGTTCCCCTGAGACCAATATGCCCGCCACATGAAACAACTGAGCTCACCCACCTCATCGCAACTAAGACCCAGCAACGGACGGTTTCCGTGTCAGTTCTTCAGAGTTGCGGACTCTCACGAGAATCCAACCCGGGCGAGATCAACTGATCGAGAAATTAGCCCTTACAGCATCATCGATAATAAACTTCTGCAATTGCTTTCGCTTGTTGGTTTCGAGGAATCGAATCCTTAACTTTATAAGAGAAGTTTGGATTGTTAACTTTCTCCACAATGTCCGCAGTCCATTCTTCACCCTTCGACTCGGCAATGGTCTTGAGCAAACTATTTAGTTTCCTTGTAGCGTTCTTCGACCCCGTATGCTCCAGAGCCCACGCTCGTGGTGTAAAACGCCGATACCCTTCCAGCATATAGTCGATCTTTGAGTGAAGGTCCTGGAACGACGACAAAACTCCCGTCTGCTCATTGATTTTCCCTCTAGCGCCACCAATGAACTTCTCATACAGGATTGCGGGAACATCTGCGAATAAGGCTTCAACGATCGCCCTGTTACTCCCCTCCTTTTCAGACAGTAACAAGAAAACTTTCGACTTCTCGAGACAGTCGGCAACTTCACGGGCTGGTATGTTTTTCTTGATCTCCAATTTTACATATGAGAGGTCATACTCATTCATCTCTGAAACGATGTCCTTGTCGGTTCGACCGCCCCAATCGACTCCGATCAGCAAAAGAGAAAGCGGGCGATGCCTCACCTGGCACAACGCTTTAAATAGCTGCCGGTGATTTTTATGCTTCGCCCAATTAGCGACCATAACCAAATCATATTCCTTCAAGGGCTTCTCTTGCCTTGGGGCAAACAGTTCCGAGTCGATCCAGTCGGATGAGCCCAAACCAATGGGAATGAGATTACGCCTCAAGCCAGAAATGAAATCTAAATCATTTTTCTCAGGACACTGAACGATCACTTCATTGAGGGAAGAGACGAACATAAGGATACTGGGGTCACAATATCCCGCCCAGCAGGGCTCCAAAACCACGTAATAGTCTTTCATGATCCGGTTAAGGTCAAAGAGGGCAATGAACAAATCAAACTTCTGGCTATACTCCAGCACTAAAACACCCTTCTCACCCTCAGACGACGGCTTGAGTACAATGAAATCACGAAACATTGAGTCGAGATTAAGCGCCTCGCCTAAAAACCGTTTTTTACACAAGGCAGGGGCCTCGCTATCCAGGAAAGCCTTGACGAGTCGACTTTCACTCCCGCTTCTCCGCGAGATAAAACCGGTCACGATTCGATATGCGATGGAGCGCAACAGACCTACTCCGGAAACTCTATACACCCAGCATAAATTGGAAATGCCCTTATATTGGTCGAAAGCCAAGAGGCACAAACCACGCACAAGAAAAAATGATCCGACCACGGCTCTGACTAGCCATAGCCGGAAAAGCTTTTTCTGCAAATCGGCTATTGCTGTAGATCCAGGGCTACCCAGCACAGTTCTTTCTCCTCTGGCTATCGTCCATTTACAGGGCGTCGAAAAACCTATGAAACTGACTGCAATCGATTTGAAACAGCTTTTGCGTAATGATCCGGCAGGTACATCTGCCTGACGCGATCTTGAGCCGCACGCCCCAACTTCAGCCGAATATCTTCATTGCTAATGAGCAGCGCGACTGCGTCTCTAATCGCCCCAGGATCCTTTGGTGGGACTAAAATCCCTGTTTTCATATGCTCGATGTAATCCTCGGTTCCGTTCACCTTTGTGGCGATAACTGCCTTCCCAAGCGTCATGGCCTGGAGCACAACGCTCTGACCTATCGAAATCATTCGCTCCTCAAGCGGAACGACGACAGCCAGACACTGAGCCATTAACGACATAAGCTCACTGCCAGGCATGTCATACTGGATCTTCACGTTTGAAGGAACGTCGTTCGGATCGAGGCTCCATCGAGAAGCCACGATGAGCAATGGCACGTCCAACTGCCTGAACGCGCCGAGAAGCGTACCATAATCACGAAACGTCCGCCCGGCGGAGAGGACAACACCATCGTTTTTACCATTTCCCTGCGCTAACAGACGAGGATCGGTATGAAGCGGTATGTAGTGAAGCTTTGTACTGGGCCACCCGAACACCTTCTGGTAATAATAACTTTCAGCACGAGAGGAACATACACACAGATACACAGAGGAAAAACACCACCGCATGAAGACGTACTTCAACCTTGAGGATACACTCTCATCTTTCTCTCTCATGATGAATTGCAGGATGACGTGCCTAGGCCGACGGGAACAGGTTAACGTTTGAATAAATGCGACGAGAAACGACTCAAATCCGCACTCAAATGTAAGAATATTGCGATACCGATGCCTTGAGCCCAGCACGACGGAGAAGACCTGAGCCACAAATACAACGAACCGAAAGGAAAATACACTGGTTAACCTTCCACCCTTGAGCAATATCTTCTTGTGGTCGAGCTGACACCTGGCTGGATCATGCTCAATATGCTCCCACCACCATGGCTTCTTATCGTCGAGACCGCTTGTGAGCACGAGCGTGCGAAAAGGAGACGTCATCGTGCCCCTATCATCTGACGGCTCAATCGTTTATTCCAGATCATTCAGCTTTCTCACCAACTCTTGATTTTATCTCGCACGATGAAGACCTCACCGTAACCAGCATCGCAAACTCTCATTGAGACAGAGCGCCTAATCACCTGACGCTCCCATCCCCGAATCCTGAGTTTCTCAAGGCACAACCATGCGGCAGCTTAATCCTAGATCAAATCCATCCATTCAAGTAATACCAAATCAACGCGGCATATTCAGAAAAGGCCAGATCGGAGCACTCTAAATGCACCGGCGACGGAAAATATTGAGTGGCCAGCGAATTGCGCCGAGTCAGAAAATGCGTCGGCATAGGCAGAGGGGCTGCTCCAACCTTTCGGAATGCCCCTATCGCCCTTGGCATATGCCCTGCTGAGGTGACGAGCAGAAATGGCTTCTTCCCGAGAACAGGAGCAAGGTGCCGTGCGCTTTCAAAGGTACTGAACGAGTCAGAGTCGACGCGAACCTGCCCAGCAGGGATTCCAGATGACACGAGCACGTCACGCATGATCGTAGCCACTTCCCCTGCCCCGCTAATGATCACTGTTGAACTCGGCGCGGATCGAAACAGTTTCAGCACTTCGAGCAAGCGAAATGCGGAGGCGCTATTAACTTGGCTGCTCAAGGGATGGTCGGAGTCATACTCGGCATACCCGGTGAGCACAACAATCGTGGCTGTCTCTTTCTGCTCCAATATCGTCGCTGGGGGAATCTGATACTCAAGAGAACCAAGCAAGAAGAATGAAACTGGGCCTGCCCCAAAAATAGCGTATGTCGCCAACGCCACAACCCCAGCTGAAACACCCCACCGCCGTGCCGGACGAATACAGGCTAGAACGAAGCCAGCAATCAAGCCTATCGTAACGATACTCGAGGGCATGACCACATACTTGACAATACCCTCAAGTTCAACCATTCCTCTCACCTAAGCAGCACGGCTTCCCTCATTATCGTCATCCTTTACCAACGTGACTTCACATTTCTCGACGCGATGAAACGGCGTTGTATGATGGGGATGGGCTGAGACCGATCATGCTCTCAGCAACCACAGCGCCTATCTCTGTGCCAATGGTCTCACCAATAGCGGCAGGGCCTCTGCGAAGGTCAGACAAAGACGTCCGCGGCCTGAAATGTCGCACCACCTGCGTCCTTGGAGGATACGATAGGTGGCCCATCGATAGGCCACTTGACCCCTAACGTTTCGTCGTTCCAAACAATGCACCGTTCGTTTTCCGGCGACCAATAGTCCGTAGTTTTATACAGGACCTCGGCCTGATCCGACATCACGACGAATCCATGGGCAAAACCCTCAGGGACCCAGATCTGCTTCCTATTCTCTGCACTCAGGATATCCCCAACCCAACGCCCGAACGTTGGCGACCCCTTGCGAAGATCCACCGCCACGTCGAATATGACCCCAGATATGGCTCGAACCAACTTTCCCTGTGGCTGTCGTATTTGATAATGCAGACCTCGCAGCACGTTTTTTGAGGAATAGGAATGGTTATCCTGAACAAACGCAACCGGTCTACCAATAGCCTTTTCAAATGCTCTACCGTTAAAACTTTCAAAAAAGAATCCACGATCGTCCTTGAAGACACGGGGCTCGATCACCAATACTTCCGGTATGGCGAGCGGAATGATGTGCATAACTAAACCCGCACCCTTTCATCTCCCATTCAAGGCAAGATCAGACGTATCCTAATACTAATGACCGCCCAAGCCGGCGCGTCAGAATAGCGGCTCTTTTAATACCTGCAACAAATAGCGGCCATACTCGTTTTTCACGAGAGCCTGCGCGAGCTTTTCCAATTGAGACGCATCTATCCATCTGCTCCGATAAGCGATTTCTTCGGGGCACGCCACCTTGAGCCCCTGCCTCCGTTCAATCGTCGCAATAAACTGACTGGCCTCAAGCACCGACTCGTGAGTGCCGGTGTCCAACCATGCGTAGCCGCGACCCATGATTTCGACGTGGAGATTACCTTGTTCCAGATACAATTGGTTGAGATGGGTGATCTCTAGCTCTCCCCTTGCCGAAGGCTTCAGGTGTTTGGCCAATTCAACGACATGGCTATCATAAAAGTAGAGACCCGTCACCGCATAGTTTGACTTGGGAACGACTGGCTTCTCTTCAAGATTGATCGCATGCCCCTTGCTGTCAAATTCAACCACGCCATACCGCTCAGGATCGTGCACATGGTAGGCAAACACGGTCGCCCCGCCGCTCCGCTTCATCGCGCGACCCAATAGCTGAGGAAAATCATGCCCGTAGAATATGTTGTCTCCAAGCACAAGGACGGACGGCTCGCCGGCAAGAAACGCTTCGCCAATGATGAAGGCTTGCGCCAAACCATCAGGGGAAGGTTGCACGGCATAATTGAGATTCACGCCCCACTGCTCACCGCTTCCCAGGAGTTGTTGAAACCGAGGCGTATCTTGCGGTGTTGAGATAATGAGAATGTCACGAATCCCCGCAAGCATCAGCGTGCTGAGCGGGTAATAGATCATCGGCTTGTCGAAGATCGGGAGAAGTTGCTTGGACACGGCCAAGGTGGCAGGATGGAGCCTGGAGCCCGTACCACCGGCCAATATAATGCCTCTACGTTTCATAGACCACCTTGTAGGGCCAGCTCTTCGATGAGTCTCCTGACCTGGATATGCCAGTCCGGCAGATGCACGTCGAACACACTGGTGAGTTTGGACACACTAAGTCGTGAGTTGTGCGGCCGCTTTGCAGGCAAGGGATAGGCGTCCGTTTGGATCGGATAGATCTCTTCGGGGATGGTTTTCAGAATGATCCCCCTCTCTCGTGCCACGGTGATCACGTATTGCGCATAGCCGTGCCAACTCGTTTCACCTTGCGCCACCAAATTATAGGTGCCCGCCACATCTGTATGGCTCTTGCTGTGCACAGCCCGATGGAGTGCAAGAGCCGTGACATCGGCGATCAGCTCTGCACTAGTCGGCGCGCCATGCTGATCGGCAATCACGTTGAGCTTCTCCCGTTCCTTGGCAAGGCGCAACATCGTCTTCGCAAAGTTTTTCCCGCGTGCGGCAAAGACCCAGCTGGTGCGAAAAATCATGTGCTTCGCATGGCAATTCCTGATACATTCTTCTCCTGCCAACTTGGTCCGTCCATAGACTGAAAGCGGGTTGGGAAGATCGTCCTCCTCATATGGCCCATTTTTCGTACCGTCAAAGACATAGTCTGTCGAATAATGCACCATCCAGGCATTGAGTCGGCTAGCCTCTTCCGCAAGCACACCAACGGCTTCAGCATTAATCCGATGTGCCTTCTCCGGGTCTGACTCTGCCTGATCCACGGCCGTATACGCTGCCGCGTTCACGATGACATCCGGCTCGTGACGGCGGACCCACCCACGCACAGCCTCCGGGTCTTCCAAGTCCAGCTCATGTTGTTCAGATGCGACGATGTCGCCCACAGTCAGCAACGAACGCTGCAACTCCCAACCGACTTGCCCTTCTTTCCCAAACAATAGAATCTTCATGCGCTGTAGTGCTTCTCTACCCATGAGCGATACGTCCCGCTTGTCACATTCTGAACCCACGGCTGGTTATCCAGATACCAGCGCACGGTTCTTCGCATACCGGTCTCGAACGTTTCAGCAGGTTTCCAGCCCAGTTCCCGATCGATCTTCTTGGCATCGATCGCATAGCGACGGTCATGGCCGGGGCGATCTTTCACGAAGGCAATCTGCTCCTGATAACTTTTTCCATCGTTCCTAGGTTTAAGCTCATCCAATGTCCTGCAGAGCGTACGCACCACTTCCAGATTGACCCGTTCGCTTGCGCCGCCAATGTTGTACGTCTCTCCGAGGCGTCCCGCCTCCAACACCCGTCGAATTGCGCTGCAATGATCCTCAACAAAAAGCCAATCCCTGACCTGCTGGCCATCGCCATACACCGGCAATGGTTTCCCTGCCAGCGCATTGTGAATGACCAGAGGAATCAGCTTTTCAGGGAATTGAAACGGACCGTAATTATTCGAGCAGTTCGTCGTTAAAACCGGCACACCATAGGTATGGTGATAGGCGCGGACCAGGTGATCGGATGCTGCCTTGCTTGCCGAATAGGGGCTATTGGGTTCGTATCGACGATCTTCCGTGAAGGCCGGCTCATCACGATCGAGCGAACCATAGACTTCGTCGGTCGACACATGGAGGAACCGAAACAGCGCCCGATCTTCCATCGAGAGACCACCCCAGTACTGACGCACCGCTTCGAGCAAGCGGAACGTGCCCACGATGTTGGTCTGAATGAATTCTTCCGGCCCATGGATGGAGCGGTCCACGTGACTCTCCGCCGCAAAGTTGATGATGGCGCGTGGACTGTGCTGGGTAAGTAGCTGGGCCATCAGCGCGGCGTCACCGATATCTCCTCGAACAAACTGATATCGCGCATCTCCTTGCAGTGGAGCGAGGCTCTCAAGATTGCCGGCATAGGTCAGTTTGTCGAGGTTGATGATCGCTTCATCATGCTGGCGGAACCAGTCCAACACAAAATTAGCCCCGATGAATCCGGCACCACCGGTCACTAGAATGCTCACACGCGTCCCCTCTCTTTTACGCTATGTCCGTTAACTTTCGTCGCTGCATTCTCTAACAATGGAAAGGCACGCTCGGCTTGGCCTCTCAATTGTTGAACATGGTCAAATTAATATGCTGCATGGGCCGATCTTCATTAAAGCGGTTGGCCATCCATATTCCTCTTGAGCCAATCTCCTAGTGGGAGCCCCCCCACGTTCTCAACCGATCTTCGGTATACCGAGTGACCGCTTCATACCCGCGCTCGGAAATATGACTCCCGTCTGGCTGGGCAAACTCCTTGCGCCGCATACCCTGTGAATCAGCAAGCACCGCTCCCAAATCAAGCAGCAATATTCCTTGACGAGTCGCCGTGTCTCTGATCCAACGATTTGTCTCGCTCACGTGACTATTGATGTAATCCTGATAACTCGACTTCCCGAGGATCTTTCCAATCATTGACTCTAATGCTTCTAGCCACCCATCCTTGGTCCGGATGGTCACCTCTGTCGCGAGGATAGGACTGATCCCAGATTTCTTGGCCAGCTCCACCATGGCAAGCATGCTTTCCCTAGTCCGCCGCAATGTCTGGTCAATCTGTGCTCGATCAGATCGAAACACGTCATTGATAAACCCCCAAATAATCACAGCATCAGGCTTTAACCCTGGCACGTCTCCCTCGAAGCGAGCCAACATCTCAAACGACTGTTGCCCACTCACGCCCTTGTTCACCATCCTGTAACCGGCAACCGGCCGCTTTGGATCCCAGCCTCCGGCATATGAAGCCCCAAGAACCACAAGGGTTTTTGAGCCCACCGCTATTTTATCCATCCCTGCACTGCCCCCTAGACTGCCCAACTCAACTCCGCTCACCGCCACTGAGATAAACGAGCTCATTGCAATAACAGCCACCGCCAGCACATATCTCTGTAGCGGAGCCAATCGACGAATTCGATTCCTCCATATCAGCCCACCTATATCCTGAGACCTATTTTGGCTTTTCAAAGACAAGAATATTCCCAAATGCTGGTCCGGCGAGCCTGATGTATCGAAACCATACCTTGTTGAAGGCATGAATAAGCCTCTTGAATGGCCTCCATGGCACGGCCACATACAACTCCGTAAATTGGCCAGATTCCCGTGCAGTCAGGCGTAAACCCAGCCGTTCACATTCAGCAATGAGCCAGGGAATATCTGTTTGCCTAGTCAATAGGGCACCCTGGCTCGTCTTTTCAGTATACTCAATTCCTCCCGCAACCCTGTCGACCGTGGCCCGTTCACGACCGAGGAGCTTCTTGAGCCATCGCATTATCACCGCCTGAATGGAGTACATATTCCCTTCGCTTAAGACCAGCATGCCCCCCGGCGCTACGACCCGTGCCAGCTCTGCCAATGCTCGTTGCAGATCGGGAATATGCATCAACACGCCCCAGCAAATGACATAGGGAAATGACCTATCGGGGAACGAGAGCCCCAATATATCTTCTCGCTGCAACGTAATCCGATTCTGAAATCCCCGTTCGCGAACTGTCTCCGCAGCGAGTTCCAACGCGTTGGCCGCGTAGTCGCTGGCAGTCACTCGGAACCCTCTGGCAGCCAAGAGCACCGATTTGGCACAGCTTCCACAACCTGCGTCCAGGATCATTGAGTCGGTGGGAGCATTCAAGCGCTCGGCAATCAAGTCAAATGCCATTTCGTAAAACGCTTGCATCTCTGCTGTACGATAATTCGCGACCCATTTCTGATGGATGGCTGAATCTGAGTGCGCATCATCCGCCTTCTCGGTCAACTCGTTCATGTCAACCTCGACTTGGTTGTCTGTCCAGCTCGTTGAATTACTTGAGCGGCGATTGTTGTGTTATAGCGTTCTGAGGAAAATGCGGCGGCAATATCGATCGGGGTCTTGCCACGCAGAACGATTCGCTGGAGAAGAATAAGAATCGGCGACAGCAACGATAGTACGACCGCCGGCAGCCAAATCGTCTTAAGATCCGGACGTTTCTTCAACAACAGTGCGAGCAATTCCTCTCGTGTGGGGGCAACTGGCTCCACAAGATTGACGACAGATGGTGCGGCATCGATATCCTGCACTATTGACCGGATCACTTTGGCAGCGGTCCCCACGTCGCACAGACTCAGCCGGCTAGACCGAGGCCCTACCGCGACATAGACGGGTCCCAGCTCACGCCCGAGTCGTCCGGGTGGTTCAAAATCTGAAAAATCGACCAGCGGGCCTGGCCTTATGACCTTCACCGTCAAACCCAATGCAGGCCCCTGCTCCATCACCTCACGTTCCGATTCGGCCTTGCCCCAGACATAGGGCCCCCGAGCCAGATTGCCGGCATCCACTGGCGTCCGCTCATCGAGCGGCCCACCCATCTCTTTACCGGTCTTCAAGATGCCGAGGCTACTGATATGGATAAACCGCTTAACCGAGGCCTTCGCCGCGCTACGGAGAAGATTCTTTGTCGCCAGAACCGAGTTCCGCTCATGAGCCTCTTTGCCCCCTGCAGTCTCAGCCGCACAATGCACAACCGTCTCCACTCCTGATAAGACAGCCCCGTCGAAAGCTCCGCCAAGATCTGCACCAACATACTCAACCCCCGCCTGTCGCTCCGACGGAGGAGGCACGCGCCGCCCAAGCGCGCGTACCGGCCATCCGCATTCACGGAGCTCAGAGACAACTGCACGGCCAAGCAGCCCCGTTCCTCCTGTAACCAAGACGCGGCCCTTCTTCACATCGGTCGGCGAAAGCTGTCGCTCGCGAGCGGCCAGGTCCGCCTCCGCTCGTACCTCATATTCTGCCTTGGCGCTGCGCAGCTTTTCCCCGACCTGTTCACAAAGACGAACCGTCTCACGGATGGAAGAGGGAGACAGCGGCGGCGGAGTGCCTTGGCGAATGCTGTCATAAAAAGCTTCGATCAACTCGGCCAGACCGGGATAGCCCTTTCCTTTATGGAGAATACGCGAGGCAAACCCCCGAGTCGATCCGATCAGAATCTGCATCCCCTCCCGATAGGGGTTGGAAAGAATCGACACGGCTGACGTGCCAGGCCCTGGCAACTTCGTGAGCGCCCCCCTGACGAAGTCCGCGCGAAGTGATCCGCTGGTCCCCACCACACGAAGATACGAATCGATCGGCCGTCCTCGCAGCGTAACGACCAATACCCCCGTGGTCTCGCCGGCCTGCAGAATGGCATGCACTTCCCCTTCAGGCCTGACCAGCATCGACTGCAGCTGCGGTGCCGTCCCGGCGACTCCCCCTAAGGCGTCGAGAAGGGTGTAGACAGGATGCGGCAAAATATCGAGCAGTTGATCGATCGGAGACATCAAGGATCGCCCATCGTTGGACTTCCGTACCGTTTTAAACGAAAAATAACTCTCCACATGGACCACACGACCGATGAGCGGAAGCGCCGCCGCCAAGGCCCGCGCCGGCGACTCGTACAACAACTGGTGACCGGCACAGACCGATCGCCCTGCGCGCCGTGCGACATCGAGCACCGCTTCCGTATCGGCCAGGCGAAGAGTGAAGGGTTTTTCGACGTAGACATGCGCACCGTGTGAGAGGCACAACATCGCCAACTCGGCATGGGTTGCAGGTGGCGTCGCGATGTGAACCACTGTCGGCTTGACCGACTTGAGCAGGTCGGAAACGGATGTAAAAAACGGCACATCCTGGGGCACCAGCCCATCCAATTTTGATCGATCACCGGAGGGATCGGCCAATGCGATGATGCGTCCGGCGCCATGCGCCTTGATGGCTTTGGCGTGATGCACACCCATCTTGCCACAACCAATAAGAGCGACATCTACTGGTATCTGTGCGTGACCTTGTTGTCCCATGTCAGTCGATTCTCGGTTTATCACGGACTATTGAGCAATCCCCCCCTGAGGAATTTCCCTCGACAGCTCCAGATAAATCCAATCGTCCCTTCTATTGTTAGCCGCTGTTTTACTCTAATGCATTTCCGCACATGACTCTAGCAATGAAACGTTTCACGCCAGACATGAAGATTCAACGCCGTCCACAACAACTCTGAATGGTCATGCGTGCTCGACCGATGCTCCGTCACGATTCGACGGAGCGCCACACGATCGAACAAATCAGGGTCGGCCTGGTCTGGAAATGCCAAAATCCTCGCTCCCATCCCCTCGTTCGACCGGAACCAACGCTCCAGTGGAACGCCGAAACCAGACTTTCGCCGATCGACGATTTCTGCTGGCAAGAACGTCCGCGCCACATCCTTGACGATAGCCTTGCCGACCCCGGCTCTCAGCTTGTACGCAGTCGGCAGCCGATTCGCAAATTCAACAATCCGATAGTCCATAAATGGAACGCGCGACTCGATACTCGCCGCCATGCTCATCTTATCCTGCCGATTGAGAATGGAAACGAGGAAACATTCCTGATCGAGGAGCGACAAACGGGCGACCGCATCCAACCCTAAATTCTCCGTCCCCTTGAGACAGGCCAGCCGATAATCGAGATTTGCGCCGAGTATCCGCGGACAAGCAGACGCCACGACCTCCGGACGCAGGACACTCGTGTTGTACATCAACGTCTCCTCGGGAGAGCAGGCGACGTAGCGATCGAGCTTGTCCACTCGATGGTCACGGGTTGCACGGCCCCACATCTTCAACAAGCTTCGTATCGCGCTAGGAATACGCCGGTACAAGGATGCGATCCCTGGAATTCGATAGCGGGGATATCCGGAGAACAACTCGTCCGAGCCCTCTCCGGTCAGGACCACCGTGACATGCTGCTTGGCCAGACGGCTTAACGCAAAGATTTGAATCGAATTGGCAAAGTTCAGGGGTTCGTCGTTCTGCCACACCATCCGAGGGAAGAGTTCGCTGAATTCAGCATGGCTCAGGGTCAGGGGGTGATGAATCGTTCCATACTTTTTTGAAACGATTGCCGCATAGGCACTCTCGTCATATTCGGGCTCGTCGAATCCGATCGAAAAGGTGTTGACCGGACCTCCCTTGAGCTTCGACGCTATCGCGGTCACGAGACTGGAGTCGACCCCGCCGCTGCAAAACGTCCCGACCGGCACATCGCTGATCAGACGTAGCTTCACGGAATCTTCAAGCAAATCCGCAAAGGCCTGTCGTGCGTCCTCATAGGTCATCTGCTGCCGGTCGCCGGAAGGCCTCGGAGACCAATACTGCGCAATCCGCGGATGGCCGTCGCGAAGCGTCAGGGTGCAGCCAGGGGGAAGGCTCATGACGTCGCGGAACAGGCTCTCTGGACCGGCGACCTGACGGAAGAGCATGTACTCGGCCACGGCCTCTTCCCGGCAACGAGCAAAAATCATCCCGCTCGCAAGGACCGCCTTGATTTCTGAACCGAAAACGAAGCCACCCGGCGCAGAAGCATAATACAGAGGCTTCACACCCATGCGATCCCTGGCAAGAAATAGTTGGCGGCGCTTTTTGTCCCAGATCGCAAACGCGAACATGCCGTTCAACGCATGGACGCAGGCCTCTCCACGCTCGGCATAAAGATGGAGAATCACCTCGGTGTCGCTCTCGGTCCGAAAGCGGTACCCCTTCGCGATCAGCTCTTGTCGCAATACGCGGTAGTTATAGATCTCACCGTTAAATACGATACAGAGCGACCCCTCTTCATTCGACATCGGCTGATGCCCGCCACCGAGGTCGATGATGCTCAGCCGGCGCTGTCCGAGCCCAACAGGGCCATCGAGATACAGCCCCGCGTCATCAGGCCCCCGGTAAGCAAAGATGTCTCGCATCTTCGCGATCAGGTCCTGCTCACATCGCCTTGCAGGATCAGCATAGACCAAGCCGACTATGCCACACATACGTCTTGTTCCCTTCTCTTCAAACCAATGGAAGAACTGGCCAGGTCAGATACCTAGTGGAACGTGGGAAGTCACCCATTTGAACTTTCCGTTTGCCGCCGGTTCCAGCCGGTCCACCATCTGCACCTCAACCCGGACATCCTGCCCCAAACGGGCCTTCAACTCAGTGATCAGATGGTGCGTATGTTCCGGTGTATAGGTCGGACCAGGAATGAGTTTCACGATCACGGTCTGACAATCCGTTTGCACGATCTGCGATCCCTCGATGCAATCAAGCGGTTTAAACGGATGCGTCAGCACAGAGGGAGAGATTAGCCGACCGTCTTTCAAGGTGAGCACATCTTCGGCCTTCGTCGTCACGTCATCCATGATGTTCAAGCCACGTCCACAGGAACAGGGCTTCTCTCTCAGGCTCGTCATGTCATTCGTCACGTAACGGATCAGCGGCATGGCCATGTTATGCAAGCTCGTCCCGACCAGTTTACCCACGGTACCGAGCGGAACGGGATGCCCTTGCTTGTCAACGACCTCCGAGACCCCGTATTCCATCGCCAAGTGATGTCCTTCATGCCGCTCGCACTCGCTGGAAAAGACCACCCGCTCGGCCAACGCGTAGTAATCGAACACGCGGCAGGCAAACCGTTCCTCTATCACCTGACGCTGAAAATCGTAGAGCGTTTCGGACGACGTAATCACGGCTCGGAGGGGAAAGGTCTCGCCCCGGCTTTGCAGAAACTTGGCCAGCACATACAGCGTCGAGGGATACCCGTCGAGCAGCGCAGGCTGGAAACGGGTTAACGCATCAAAGTAGGCCGGGAGATTCTGTTTCGAGAAGTGAAACGACGACAGCAACATCTGATTGTGGCGCCGATTCATCCGCCAAAATGGCGGCCCCTTCTGCTCCAGCGGCACGATAACATTGCCGCGAGCCACCCCGATTCGATCTCCATCCCGAGCCAGACGGCACCCTGCCCATCGATAATGCCGATCGAGTGCCGCATAGGCCATCCACACATTATCGGCATCATACCCGACGGTCAGCGGAGTGCCGGTCGTCCCACTCGTATGACCAGTCCGCATCGACCCACGCGACACACTCCTGGAACGTAAATCATCAAAGTGTGCTCGGACATCGTCGCGAGTCAGCAGCGGCACCTTGGGCAAATCGCCCTGGCCTCGAATATCGGACGGTTTCAACTTACACTCATCGAACCGGCGACGGTAGAACGGAACCGTCTCATAGGCATGCTTCACAATGGCGCGCAGCCGCTCATCCTGATAGGCTTCCAGCTCGCTACGCGAAAACCACTCAGCCTTGGCTAACAGATCTCGGAACTCGCTAAATCGTCCGGCATACCGTTCACGATCGAGTAAGGTGCTGTACCCCGTCAAGATCAGGTTCTGCCCCCAAACAGGGGCCAAACTATAGAGAGAGGCTAAATAGCGATTCATCGCGCCTTCCCTCCGCTCTCCATTGCGCGACGATACGCATCCAGGAGCTGTCCACCGATCGTGCGCCAGGAGTACCGGCGCTCGACTAATTCGCGAGCGGCGCGTCCCAACTCAAGTCGGCAATTTCGATCTCCCAGCAACATAACGGTCTTTTCCGCAAACTGTTTAGGGGTATCCCCCACCAACAGATGCTCGTCTGGGCGAACGTCGAGGCCTTCGCAACCGATCGAGGTCGATACCATCGCTTTGCCCATGGCCATCGCATCTAAGACCTTCAAGCGAGTCCCGCCGCCTACGCGCAGAGGCACGACATAGACTGATGCATCTCGCACCAGCGGACGAATATCTGACACATATCCCGTCACCACTATTTGAGGATCAATTGCCGCCAGCGCGACGAGATCCTTCGGCGGATCTTGCCCGACGGCAAAGAACCGCACGTCCGGCACCCGCTGCTTGATCAAGGGCCAAATGTCCCTCAGGAAGAACATGACGGCATCGCGATTCGCAAACATATTCATGCCGCCCGTATAGATAAGCGCCGGAAGATCGCTCCCTTGACTCGGCGAGAAGTACTCAATATCGACACCATTGGGCACAATTGCCGTGCGGAGGCCCGGAACCTTTTCAAGAAGGGTCTTCTCGTCCGGCTGTGAGACGAAAATATTGACATCAAACGCCCCGACCTTCTCCGCCTCATACGCGCGTAACTTCCGGGTTTCTCGCTGCAAAAATCGCCTCGCAAGCGGTCCTGTTTCGGCACCGGCCCGGCGCTCCATCAGCTGCGACTCAATATTGTGATGAGTGACAACCGTGGCAATCGGCCGCTTCTTGCCTAGAAACCGAGCCAGCGCAATGGTATCGACATGAATGAGATCAAATTTCTGTGTGTCGATCAATTCAGAGACTCGCCGCTGGAACGCTGCTGATCGGTGTGCCAACACGCTGAAGGGGCTCGAAGAGAATGCGCTCGCAGCCAGCCCTGCGAACCGATGAATCGGGGAAGCCTTGGGCCAGAGCGGAAAATACTCCACCGCCTCACAACACTTGAGAAGAGCTGCCCGACTCTCCTGAATCGACGCCTCCGTAGGAAGCACATCAGGATGTACAAACGCCAGCAAATGTACCTGCGCGTTACGCCCTAGCTCACGCAACAGATTATAGCCACGCTGAAGTACACCACCGTGAGGAGGATATGGGACAATTTGGGAGAGAAACAACACTCTCAGCGGTGTGAAGCCAGGCGTTCGGTTGATCACCCCAAGACCTCCAAATAGAGCCGTTCATAATCCCGTGCCATCCGGTCCGCCGTAAATGACTGATAAAATGTTTTCTTGGCTTCGTTCCCGAGCCGAGCTCCCAACTCTGGCTCATGAATCAACCGCGATAGGGCACTTACCATCTGATCAATATTTCTGGGATCGACAAGAAGACCGTCTCGATCATGGCCAATCACCAGTGGGTTCTCCCCGACACGAGTGACGACAATCGGCTTCCCTGCGGCCATTGCTTCCAGCACAACCACAGACATGGCCTCCCAAAGAGAGGGCTGAAAGAAAACGTCAAGTTTGGGAATTAACCGCGCTGCCGCGTCTTTGACCCAGCCGATCAAATAGACGGTATCGGCTAAACCAAGCCGTTCGCACTTTTGCTCAAGCTCTTTTCGAAGGGGCCCTTCACCGGCCACAATAAACGCCACCTTCTCCCCCTGACTCTTCAGCCGGGCCGCTACATCCAACAAAAATGTAATGCCTTTTTGTTCATACAGCGTGGCAATCGTTCCAACCACCAGCCGCTTCTCCGTCCCGATGACGGACTGGAGATCAAACTCTTCTCCCCTATCTGACAGGGTGACACCATTCCATATTTTCCTCATCTTGGTCGAAGACACTCCGTAGGCCTGCTCGATCGTTTTCCGCTGATGATCACCGACTGCAACTAAACAATCCGCAACCCTGGAAAAAACCCGCTCCATCAACATCCGTCGCTTGTCATCATGGGGGTAATTTCCAAAGTGAAACGTATGCACCAATTTGACGCTCGGACAAAATATCTTACAGAGTGCGGAGTCGGTGAGGGAATAGGTCGTGTGGGAATGGACGATGTCGATCTTCTTACTGCGGATGACCTTCAAAAGCTCCAAGAAAGAAAGATAGTTGGCTCTCTTGAAAACCTTCGATGGAGGAAGCCCGACAATGTCCACACCGGCACGATGGAGGTCGTCGCCAATGTTGCCGCGCTCTTTGAGGTGACACACACTGACGTTGAATAGACGGCGATCGAGTGTGTGGCAGAGGTTTTGAATGACGACCTCGGTCCCTCCGATCCAAAGGTTAGAAACTACGATCAAGAGATTATACTTGCGTTTAATATTAGCCTCCCGAGAGCTCTGGCCTGGACGATTTTCACTAATTTTCACGAGCGAACTTCTTTCGTTAAGATGGGATGTCACGGGTCTTCTTCATTGCACAGACGCTCCCCGAAAGACCAGAGGACGACCTTCCTGCGGGCTTCGAACGACCGCTTCTGACGCGATCGCCTCCTTACAGAGTTGTCGCCCACACTCCAGAAGCGCCGCCAGCATATAGATGTGCGGATAATACGGCGCCGAGAGAAAGGCTCCGCCAATTGCAAAGGCAACCATGCTCGCATTGAGAGCAATTACCAAATTTCGACAGGTGACGTCCCGCTCGGTCCGGCGCGCTTTCATTTCGCGCGACATCCGTTCGCCCGCAATGAAATTTGATAACATGATCCCAAATAAGAAGATGATGCCGGGAATGCCCAACTCCCCAAGGATAAGGAAGTAAGAGGAATGGGCAGTCTGCCAAGGAATGTCGCTACTCCCCACTCCCTCCGGCCTATATTCCACCCCATACTTGACGGGGAAATGCCCCGCCCCAACGCCTGTAATAGGATGGTCCGCCACCATTCTGAGCGAAGCTCCCCATACTGCGATCCGGCCCGCAGCCGACCCCTCCATCTCATCGCCGGTCTTAGTCATCGTTTGCATCCGCTCATAGAATTGCGGCGGTGCAACCGCCACAATGAGAAATAGCACGAGCACCATCCCGATGACCCCGATAATCTTACGGTCGTTTTTTGCCCAGTAAAAGAGCGCCACGCAGGCTAACGCAACGATCCCTCCCCTTGACTGGGTTTGCACGACTGCAATGATCAAAACAGCCAGCATACCTGTATAGAACAGCTTCCTGATAACTCCTTGGGATTCTGAAATCATGAACAGACAAAGGGGAATAGCAATATTCACCGACAGTGCGAAATCGTTGCCATCGCCCAGGAATGCACCAGTGGCAATATAGTGCCTTTCGCCATCGCCCGAAAACATCTCTGGCGTCAAAGCTCCGACAGCAAGATGGACCAGGATCAATGTCGTGAATAATCCCTTAACCCTATCAAGGTCATAGATTTCTTTTTTGAGGACGATAAACATGAAAAAGTATCCGAGCACCATTTCGAATACGGTAATTGCATACATTTTCACGTCACAGATAAGACCTGAAATGACCAGCAGAAAGAGAAGGAACATGATCCAATGGGCGCTTGGGCTTCCCAAGACATCGGGCATTTTCACTTTCTTAGTAAATACCGACCCGAACAGGACAGCGAGGGGAACGAGCGAGTTTAGGTGAAACGCGTTGAGGGCCGGAAAGTAACTCGATGGCCGGATATACTCTAATGCGAAAAATAGCAGCAGCCCGTAGTACACCATTTTCTACGCCTGTCCCATCATCATCTCAACGTAGATCGCTTCCAACTTGCGGGTCCTCACCTGGAAATCAAAGTTCTTCTTCACCATGTCTTGCCCTCGACCAGCCATGCGCTTCCACACCTCTGGTGCGGCAAGGAACTCGAGAATACCCGCTGCGAGCGCGGCAGGTGAATGTGCCGGAACCAACCGTCCGGTTTCTCCGTCCGTGATGACCTCCGGCGTACCGCCTACCCTGGTCGCCAATACAGGCACTTCCATGAGCAACGCCTCTAACGCCGCATTGGGGAGTCCCTCAGTATGGGACGGAAGCACCATGAGGTCGATGTCTTCAAGCATTCGCTGCGGGTCTCTGATGTATCCAGGTAAGTGAACAGAACGTTCGAGGCCGAGGGCTCTGATCTGTTCGCACAACTTGGGCCGCTCTGGTCCATCCCCAATCAGAACCAGAGAAACTTTATGGCCCCTGCTGCTCACGATACCAATAGCGTCGATGAGGTCCGCATGGCCCTTCTCAGCACTCAACCGTCCGATGCTTGCAATCACCGGACTGGAAACCGGACGCCCAACCACCTCGGTGAGAACGCCTCGTCGACCGGTTCGACGATAGCGCTCAATCACGATGGCATTGTGTAACAAGCGGATTTTCTCGGGCGGCACCCCTGAGCCTACAAGGTCGCGCTCGATTTGTTTCGAAACTGCGATCACTCGATCGAATCTGCCCACGAGGCGTTTGTCTATCGCGGTAAGCACTCGCTGCTTAAACCCATTCCCGATCCAACCATGCAGGGTCGTCACGATTGGGACGGAATGGAGCTGCGAAGCCAAATACGTAATGACGTCCGATTTCACCTCATGTGCATGCACAATATCGACCGGGAGCGTTTTCACGAGGTCGATGACCCGCCCGATCAAACGAGGATCATATTGATTGAACCCCCGAAGAAAATGGACTGGCATCTCAAGACGTCTGGCTTCAGCCGTAAAGGGGGATTCACCCGACTCGCCACGGATCAGAAACACCCCGAGATGGAGCCGGAATCGCTCACGCGCTATGGCTCGATGGGTCTCCAGAATAGTCTTACCAGGCCCACCAATTTCGTGGGTATCTCGCAAATGAAGGACATTAAGAGGCCTCACAGAGAACCCTTTGATACAATTGTTGAACCGACTCAATATTCCTTGAAACGTGAAAATTCTTTATCAAACGGTCCAATCCATTTCGCCCCATAGACTGGGCCAATGTGGGGTCACCCAACAATGTGACGATCGCATCCGCAAGCCGTTCCCAATCGCCAGGAGGAAAAGTAAGACCAGTGCGGCCCTCCTCGATGATCTCCCGGACTGCACCAGCGCTTGCTCCAATGACCGGTTTACTGCATGCCATCGCCTCAAGGAGGACCATTCCAAACGGCTCAGGCAACACCGAAGCATGAATCACCACATCGAACATCATGAGGTGATCTGCCACATGTTTTTGGAACCCTGCGAAGATGACATGCTGGTCAAGATCGAGGGAACGGACTAGTTCCCGAAGACCACGTTCGTATTCCAGATGCTCTGGACCAGTATCTCCAACTAATACACATCGGACTGAAGGGAACGTTCTTCGAACTAAATCGATTGCGCGAATGACTGTGTGTTGTCCCTTCCACTCCTTGATATTTCCAACCATACCCACGATGGCCGCACCCGATTCGATCCCATAGGCACTGCGCAGCGCATCAGGTGTCGTGTGGCGCTGTTTTGCATCGGGATCCATTCCGTCATAAATTGTCAGCAAATTTCCATAGTCGATTCCTCGCTCGCGCATATTTTGGCGAACCGCATTAGAAATGCAGATGACGGCGTCCAATCGTTTCGCAAAATACTTAGCTGCCCTTGAAAAGCTTGCGTTAATTCCACGTTCATGCACGACACATTTGATCCGAGCAAGCCTCGCAGCCAACATCCAATCATGGTTATACTGAATCGTATTATTCAGATGAACGATCTGCACCCCTTCCCGTCTCAGGAACCACGTACGAGTCATCGCAGTAAACACGAATTTTCGAAAAAAATTGAGCACTCTCTGGATCGCCAATCCCGCTGTCTGAATAAAGCGAGGCACTCCAGGCCGAGCAGAAAGACTATCCCCAAACGTAAACGATGTTGGCTTAGGCCATATGAACGTCCGTATTCCGGCTTCATGAAACTCCGGAAGAAGCGAATGCGTATTCTGAAACACAACCATAGGCTCAAAGCGACTACGATCTAGCCCCTTCACAAGATACAGAAGACAAAAATACGACCCGCCGACAGTGCCATCGGCGTTACCCTCACAATATAAGACTTTAGCAGGGACTTCGCTCATGGCGTTTCGCGAACCGGGAAAATTGACAATCTGTGACTCGCCAACTGCGTCTGGATATCTCGCAGATTGAAGAGGAGGCACAGCGAAGCGCCGACTACTGTCACCAATACCAGGCCTGGCACGGAGTCACTTACAACAAATGATTTGACAGCGATAAGAACTGCGGCCAACACCGCACCCTGCACGATGGCGACTCCCAACGGTTGAACTGTGGCAATGACGGGAACCCCGATCACTCTACGGGATAAAAAGACGCCAACTACAAACTGAGCCGCCATCGGCAAGGCCACTGCCGCACTCGCACCGGCAAGGCCGTAGGAAATGGTCAGTGGGTACAGCAAACCCAGCACGAGAACAAGCCGCGAGGTGTTCATATAGAAATCGATGTGAGGTTTACCAATCGCGTTATAGAGATAGCCATTCAGCATCCACAACGCCTGGAAGCATCCGAAAATTGCCAAAATCTGCAGTGGTACCGCGGCGGCAGCCCATTTGGCTCCATACAACGCAGTCACAATGTCGTGGGCAAGCACCACAATTCCAACCGAGATCGGCACAACCACAGCGACAACCAAGCGGACCCCCCGCACATACTCTACCCGCAACTGCACCAAATCGGCTTGGAGCTTGCTGAACATAGGGAAAAGCACCTTCGCGATCACCTTCGATAAATTTGTCGAGGGGATATTCGCCAAGGTATAGGCCACCGTGTAAAACCCCAGCGCCTCCATGCCCAAGAGCTTCCCGATCATCGCGCTGTCAAGCTGATTGGTCAAGAAAACAACAACTGCTAACCCCGTCATGAATTTCCCATATGAAAACAACTCTCTGGCGATCACGGGATCGAAACGGAAACGCGGTCGTCCAGGCACCATCACGTACGACAATACCACCGAAATAACAGAAGAGATGAGCTGGGAATAGACGAGCGCCCAAACATCCCGCAGCCAATACGCTAATCCTAACCCTATTATTGTACTGAGCACCCCACCAACTTGATCCAGATAGGTCAGACGTTTAAAATCCAACTCTTTCTGCAGCGCAATTGTATTAATATTATTGAAGCCCGTTAAGATAAAACTGATCCCAATCACTGCGACAATCGGTTGCAACACCGCTTCATTATAAAACGCTGCAACCAAGGGCGAGACGAGGAACGCAATCACTGCCAGCCCGACACCACGTAGCACCCAAAGCGTAAACGCCGTATCCCTGGCGTCTTCGAAACGCTCCTGTCGATGAATCAGCGCGGCACCGAATCCCGTTTCGGTAAAGATCTCGATCCCCCGAATCACCATCGAACAGATCGCCATGAGCCCGAAGATTTCCGGCGTCAGGAGTCGGGCCATAATTATCGAACGGAGGAAGGAGAGTCCCGCACCAAGGACACTCGACAAGGTAACCCACACGCCAGACCTGATCGCCTTGTGTTGCAGCGATCCATCTGACCGATCCAGGAATCGGCTGAGTCTCTTAAACAAGTCCACCACTACAAATTACCTTTCCCGCGCCCACAGATGTCCGAGTAAGCCGCTACCAAGAAAAACATCCCTGCCTAAATCATCAAATCAATAATGCGACAAAAACTCACAAGAGCTGACTAGGGGAGGAGACTCCACTAGTTAGATCGTCCATAGTCGGTTCGGCATTGGAGCATGTAACCTATCGCATTTTGAGGACAGGTGTTGGATTAGACAGACTCTGGTTTTGATCCTACCGTGGCAAACAGACTCTTGAGACACAGGCTCACTCGATCAAAACACTCTTCAAAAACGCTGGGAGGGCCTCCGTAGGGGTCTTGAATATTGAAGGCAGCGTAGCCACGGTACTTCGCCGACTCTTTCGGATCCAACAACGGGAGAAGAAACAGCTTCTCGTGATGGTGCTGAAAGGATGATTGGAGCGCTGCATATTGCCAAGCTTCCATGGCAATGATCATATCGTAGGACTCCACAAGATCCAGTGAAATCGATTGTGAACGATGCTTTTCAAGGTGAATGCCGTATAGTTTCGCACCGTGGATCGCATCGTTCGGAGACGATATGGACTTAGGGACATCTAACCCGGCTGACCCGAACTTCATTCCCGAAACTAGGCCTTCACCCTGCATCTTTAAGGCAATATGCTCAGCGAAAGGACTTCGACAGATGTTCCCTTTGCAGACGAACAGCATGGACCGAGGATTGGCAGGGATAGCAGGCACATAGATACGTGGGCCACGAAGCGTCCAATAGAGATCAACCAACCCTCGCTTCAGCAATCTTGCGGCTGATCTCATCGACGCCCCTCCAACTCAGGGCGAACAGACGCCTCTGCCTGGCCGCCACTAAGGCGACGAAGCCACATGCTGCACTGGTCCAGCATGTCCTCTTCCCACTCACGGAATGAGAAGATATGGTTCGCATCTTGTGTCACATGGATCTCATACCAGGAGGTGTACGATTCTAATTCGGCACGATTCCGCTCCACGAATTTCTTCTCGAACTCGTAGTAGAGTCGATCCATTCCGGCAAACACCAGATACACGTACCGCGACGTGGAAACCATCTGGCGAAAAGCAGGAGCAAAATAGGGATTCGTATTGTCCGCCTCTTCGCTTGGGCTGGACGAAGGAGAGGCCTGCCTTGCAGGCTTGAGTCGTGCCAGAACCGGCTTGAGCAACAACCGTGCGATCAGCTTGTAGTCACTTTGAAAGGTCACAAAACGGGCCCACGAGCGCCAGGATCCGAGAGTCCACAACTTTCTGAGGTAATCGTCACGCATACCCTTCGACTGTACGTCGGTCATATATTTTGTGAAATCGATGCGGGACCCATCAATGATGACCGGGATTGCCAGCCCAAGCAGACAGATGACTCGCGGATCTCGTGCCCCGGCAAAGAGCCCAGTGATCGCACCACCGCACAATCCTGAAACGATAAACTGCGATGTTCCATAGGTCTGCTGCATCCAATCCATTGCGGCAATCGTATCATCGATGTAGCGGCCCACCTGGATCGCCCCATAGAGATCGGCTAAATACTCCTCGTGCACTTCCCCTTCTGAATCGCCCAGGCCGTAGAAGTCGAATCGTAGGACCGGGTACCCGAGCGACACGAACCGCTCCGTCATCTTCACGTATAGCCGGTGGGGAGCGACCCGCATCTTCACCCCCGGCGATAAGAGAATAATTGCGACGCCGGACTTGCAGGGGTCCGCAGGCTGGTGAAACATCCCGAACAGGCGGGCACCCGCCTTATTACAGAAGGTCACCGGAGTTACGTCACTGATCATCGTCCCTCCACCCACGCTGATGTTGTCTCAAACAGATTCGGTGCGGTCCGGTACCACTGTTTAATTTCTTTCCAAAACGGCTCCTCCACCACTTCACGAATATCGGCAGACGGATACGTCTCTTGTAACGCCTTCACCTCAGAGCGAATGGGTTGCCCTGCTCTTCCCATCTGGACGATCAAGCAGGGTCCCGCAAACCGCTTCCCCCCTTCGTTGAGCTTCACGGCCGAGGCTTGCTCGTAGCAGGGATAGGCGATCTCATACCCATCGACGTTCACCGTACGCCCCTCCTCCCGCATCATCCTGACCAAAGCCTCGCGGTTGTGACGAATCTCCTTATATATCGCCGTTTGGGTCGTCAGATTCACGCGGAGCAACTCCTGCATATACTTCCCGCCATCAACAATCGGCTCCCATAAGACGAGCTTGCCGACAGTCGGGCACCGCTCAGCCGCAAGCGCGGCGAGGGTCGCACCAAAACGCAGCCCCAGCAATCCCACGCTCAGCGCCGTCCCGCTCGACCGCTCTAGCAGCCTGATGGCACACCCGATATCGGAGAGCATCGTGTCCACTGATGAGTCTGAAAATTGTCCCTGGCTATCACCATTTCCCATTGCGTCGAAACGAAGCACCCATGCGCCGCGAGCAGCCAGCATTCTCGCAAACGACACGTACACCCGTTGCGCCCATAACTTCTCTTCGGCAAATGGATGGCAAAACACCCAACCCCATCCCGACGGGGCTGCAGCCGGCTCATGCAAGACGCCAAAGAGCCGATACGATCCATTCTCGAAAAACATCGGAGTTTCAATCGCTGAGGTCTTTATCTCTGGGAGGGTGTCCACAGTTCCTGCCGCACTCCTTTCCCGTATTTAAACCAGGCCACGAGAATCGCCGCATTGACCATCGAAAAATAGAGTGCGATCTTGCCAAAAAGCGAGTGCCGGATGTAGCTCCATCCTGAAAACGCTAAGAGGGCCGCTCCATAGAACGCGACCTGGACGATCACCACGAGATTAAACCATGGCGAGCCGAGTAGCGTGATCGAACTGGCCAGCGCCACAACCAGGAAAAATGGCACCGACCACCGCAAGGCCTTATGTGACAGCACCTCAAAGGCAAACATTCCAAAACGAATGGGGTTCAGCACTCGAACATAGGCAAACAATGTGGTCATCCCTCGAATCAACGTGCGGACCTTCCGTTCGAACTCCTGTTTGGAGTCCTTTACGCTGGTCATGGCGCCCACCGCTTCCGGCTCGCTGACTGCGCGAAATCCTTGTTCCACGGTCCTGAGTACAGAAAGAAAATCAGGCGCCAGACCTTCTAGGAACGGCCCGCAGAGTTCGCGCCGTTGTGCGTAGAACGATCCGCTCGCTCCCACGATGGAATGCACCTTCGACTCGAGACGCCGGACCAGTAATTCGTACCGCCCATACCAGGCTTCCCCTCCTGACTCAGCAATCTTGTCTTCTCCGGAAATACACCCGACTTCCGGATCGCAAAATCCCCGAACGATATGGCGCAACGCATCGGGCTCTAATTCAATCGCCGCATCCGAAAAGACGAGGATGTCATGTTTTGCATGATCGAGACCCGCATTCAACGCAGCCCCCTTACCCTGCCGTACTGGAAGCTCGATCAGGGTCATCGTCCCAGACGCTCGCATCTTGATGAGCTCCACCGTTCGGTCGGTGGACCCATCCGACACGAACAATACCTGGAGCCGATCAGCCGGATAACGAAGGGTCGCCGTATTGACGATCTTCCGCTCGATCCTTGCCTCTTCATTACAGACCGGAATAATCATCGATACTGAGGGATAAAAGGGGGCGTCCCCGTTCTCCCGCCGCCCCTGCCGTCCCCAAAAACGGCCCAGCGCCCACAGCACGACCGGATAGCCGAGATAGGGGTAGACGACACCGAACGCGGAGAGCCAAAACAGAACTTCTATCACTCGCACTGTCGTACTCCCGTCAATCATGATTCGAAAGCCATCGCTTGGCTTCGTGGATTCCCGGTTTCATGTCCGAAAGCCGAAAGATCTCATTGTACATATCCTTCTGCCACAGTCTCATAAAACGGATGATTGAGCGAAATCTTCCGTCATGTCCAGGAGGAAGATGAAGCACGTCCCGGCGCTTAAAGAGCCGCATCATCAACGCGTCGAGATCGCCTAAAAACCACCGACTTTTAACCCCGACTCGATAGGTATCGACCGGTTTGACCGGCTCATCCGCCATCGTCTGAAGCAAGAGAGCTGGAAAATCAACGCCGGCATCAATCGCCAGTTGCAATGACCCCCAAAAGCGGCCGTTGATTTCCATCAACTTCAATGTCTGATCAGCCAGATCTAGCTTGAACTCGACCATCGCCACCCCTTGCCACCCCAATTGATCGAGCAGCGCCTGTGCGTAGCGCTTGGCTTGAGGAGAAACCGGCACACTTTCACGGAGCACGCTCACCCCACCAGACGGAGGCTTTTCACGGAGTCGCCGATGGCTGAACTGAGCCACCAGCTTGCCACGCTGATAACACATGAACACGCCGACACCGGGGCCAAGGATCCGCTGCTGAAGAAGAATTGGATATTCACTAGGGTGCTTCGCGGCGAGAATCTCTACGAGATCGTTCGCGTTTTCTGCGTAGGTCACAGACGTCGATTGCCACGTGCCATTCACAAGAATGCGTGACCGGTGGGGCTTGACAACGACCGGGAAAGACAGCCCCTCTGGCCACTGAGGGCGATCACCGGGTCTCGTCAAGACTACTCCGGTCGGAATGGGTATCGACAGCTTCTCCGCAAGCGCCAACACATCAACCTTGTTTGCCGCTCTATCGAACGTGGCAACGTCCGGAAACGGCACTCGACTGTGCTGCTCGAATGCGGACTTATGCTCGGCCACCAATGCCGTCGTAATCTCAGCGACCGGCAACACCACATCGATCTGCAACTCCTTCACCGTCCGCAGAAGCGTCTGGACAAACCCCTCACTGTCCAGCACGGGGTCGGGATAGGTCACGCTCTCGACACAGTACCGCGAGGTCTGAGCCAACGACGGCTGAACCTTTTCTCCGACAACAATCGAGTGCCCCTTGCTCCCCAGGGAACGGGTGATCGCCAAGGCAGCGCGATTGTCACCGTCGGTCACGAGAATCTTCAAAATAACCCCACCACACGAGCGAGAAACATCGGCATACTTTCAGTCGCGGCTTGACAAATATTGATCCGCTGAAGGGCAAAGGGATTGTCGTCACAACTGACACTTCTGCCTTGGGCGAGAAAGGCCAGACGGAAACCAGATTCCCTGACTAATCCCGCCACCTCGGGATTCCAATAGCCCCTCGGGTAACTGAAGGTAGGAGTACCACATTTGAGCCTCAGGTCAATAACCTCTTTCGAAAGCTGAATATCTTCACGAGCCTCCGCAATCGGCATCTGGCTAAGCAGACGATGTTCGGCGCCATGCCCCCCAAACTCGATCCCTTGCCGCGACATCGTATCGACCTGCTCCCAATTCATAAAACTGTCTATCCCCGTGCTATCTCCGTTCTCGACACGCAGCTCGATTCTCAGATTTGTTAATGTTGCCTCTACCACAGAAGGAGTCAACCCTTTTCTATTCTTACTGGTTGCCTCAACAACGTGAGGCCTTGGATCGTCATGGCACACATCGAATATCTCTCCGAGACCGATGGGATCGATCAGGTCGCGGAGCCTCGTCTCCCTGGCGGGATCCTTTCTCGCCGTCATCACAGCCAGTACAAGAAGATGCACAAGCGCTTCTTGCCAAAAAAGCCGGTTCCTACCGATGAAGTTGACGGGGAGAAATACCACCGCCGGCAGCTCATACTTTCGAAGAATCGGCAGCGCATTGGTAAAGTTATCCATCCATCCGTCGTCGAACGTGATCAAGCAGGACGAATCATCAAATGGAATTTTGCGGCTCATTCGATCCGCAAATTCTTCGAGCGAGAGCACCTTGAACCGGCGCTTCACTACAGCCATCTGCTCGGCAAATGTCTCCCGATCAACCATGATGGCAGGATGCGAACCGCTACGGGCACGTTCCTCCAGAGTCAAGACGCGGTGATACATGAGAATCACTGCACGGCGCTTAAGCGTTATCGACTGCCACAGCTGTAATAGACCCAGGGCATATAAGATGTGGGAGATGACCACTTTAATCGTGAACTTGACTCGCTCGCTCGCCGTCATCCGGCATTCCCTTCCAGTTTGTCTAACGCCACACGAGCGGAGCGCCCAAAGCGATCCGTTGGATTCCGTTCAATTTGGCGCTTAAGATACTCCATCGCTCGAACCTCGTCACCCATCTCGCGATAGGCCTCGCCCAGGTGGAGATCGATGCAGTAAATATGCGGGTTCAATGTTTTGGCCCGTTCAAGGAACACTAGCCCATCATGAACTCGGCCTGCCCGGACTAAAACCCACCCGTAGGTGTCGAGAATGTCTGGATTGTCCGGATCCATCCGGATAGCCTGTTCGGCATACCGTTCCGCCTGGACCGGATCCGCCCCCAGAAACTCAATGTCCAACCATGCGATCGTATTGTACAGCTCCGGGGACTGAAAACCGCTTTCTACTGCCAGCATGTATTCCGCCCTGGCTCGCTGGTAGTCGTGCTCCCGTTCATACACCATTCCACGATTGAAGTGTTTGAGATCATGGTACGTCTGCGAGGTCACTGCGGCGACCGGCAAAAGAAGGAGCACCACAATCGCAATAGTACGGCCCATGCCCAATCGCCCTGCCGTGACCAACGTCAGCCCGACCAATACGCCAGCAGCATCTGCCACCAGATCGCCGTATTCTGCCGTCCGCCCCATACCAAGCAGAGCCTGTTGCGCCTCATCCGCTACTGAGATGAGAAGGGAAAGACCTACCGCGACACACAACTTCTCCCATTCTTGATCTGGCCACGCGCGACCGCGCATCACACCATATGCCATCAAGAACACCGCCATGAATGCAAAAAAATGAGTCGGTTTATCCAGGCCAGGAAACTGGAGCCATACCTTCGAGAGCGTTCCCGCCACAACGTTCGGCAATATCAACAACACGGATAGCATCAGGAGACCCATCCACCACGGGATTCCCCTTCTCAGGCGAGCAGCGATCGCCCCTATACCTAGCCCGGGAGAACCGCCTCCTGACCCGAGGTGGAACTCGATCCACAGTCTGGTTTTCTTACTCAGCGACATGCCTATCCGTCCCCTTTACGAAACTCCTGAACATCTGCTGTGCACGCCTCATAGCGAATTGATGAAAATCTCCACTGAGGCTCAGGAACCCATGGAGGGACGTCGGGTACAGCGCCAATGAGGTCAAGATATGGCGATGGCGTGGCCACATAGCCTGCCATAGCTCCTCGGACCCGAGAAACTCATAGGCCTCAAGTCCTTGCTCGAATGCGTAACGGATAGTCTCCATCGTCAGCTGAATCCCGGGAGAACATCGAGCCCATTCCTCGTCATACCCAATTTTGAGCACCCAAAACCTTTGTGCGTCTTGAATACCGAGGATCGTGGCGATCGCCTCCCCCTGCACCTCCAGGAAACAGACACGAAGCGCCCCGCGATCACAGGCCATCTCACTGTACGCGGCAATGAACGTTCGCACGCGCTCGTTGGCAAGAAGCGCAGAACCTGATCGTGCTTTCCAACCGGCCCCTTCAATTCTAAAGGCTTCATCAAGCAAATGCGGAAGGTCAGCTCGGGAGCTCGGACACTCGACCCTGACAACCACCTGGCCTAGCCGCTCCATTCGCTTGCGCTTTCGCTGATAGTCGTAGCGGCGTTGCCCTGAAATCGATCGAAAATAGTCCTCCCAGCCTCCCGTGATGCAGACGTACGCAGCATCCGCGGTCTTTCGACTGAGAACCACTCCGCGATAGCGAGTCAGCTCACGAAACGTGGCTTCAATCGGAGACTCAGCGGGAATCCTGGCAAGTACCGTCGGCATTCGAAGACTGATTATTTTTCGGACTAAATGCTGAAGCGACTCTACCCCGTCATAGAGAAATCCGCCAGGTTCGTAGAGCACCGACACCCCGAGCAATTCCAACCACTCAACCCCACCGCGTCTGACGACGACAAGTGGCGCCACAGCACATATCGCATCCTTCGAGCGCACCACCACGATTCGAAGATCGGATTCGGCGCACAGAGTCATCGCACAGGCGAGAAACCAGTCCGCGCCCAGGAGAGGACTGCCAAATCGCTCGGCAAGGACATCCCAGGCAGCCGCCATGCTTCGCATGTCGTCAACCCGAGTGAGCACATCCACTTCGTAACCATACCAATCCATACTGACGGAGCCGCCCAATTCTATGAAATCTGAGACTTGGTGTCCCGGGGATTGACGTACTCCACCTGATGACAATCACTCGCTCGAAGAAACGCTCTGGCCCTTCGATACACACGGCACGCAAAACCCTTGGCAGAAGGGGCAAATAGGGTAAGCGACCGATGCCAGCGCATCTCGTCGGTCCACTGACTCTCCCATTCATACGGCTCAGCAGGAAAGTCGAACTGCCTTACTCCCCGCCCGATAAGCTCCTCTACAAGTTTGGCCCGAAGAAACGTAGAAGGACTCAGCGGCCGCTCTGCATAGTCATAACTCGTCTTTAAATAAAAGTATGTGTCGTTCACGATGAGCCCAAGATTGTAGGCAATCGGCCGATCGTCGAGAAAGAGAAACCCTAGATGAAGCCAGTTCCGTTGGAATGTCCGTTCGCAGAGATACCGATAGAAGACCGTTTGGCGAGACACAGCGGCAATGGAAGTGCCATGGGTCTGTTTCCACGATCGCTGCTCGATGGAAAGGAGCACCTGATAGGCTTCATCGATGCCAGTAAAATCTCCCTGATTCCGAATTTCTAGACGCCCATGACTCATCAGCTTTCGCTCGGTTCGTTTCAGGGCATTCCGGAAGCTGCTCGATCGCCGCCGGAGGTATCCTTCGAACGTTTGATCCAGCCTTAAAAAAAAAGACGGTTGCTCGTTCGTGAGCTCGAAGGCTTTCCGACGTTGGCGCAAAATTCTGCACCATAACTCGCCAAGCGGTTCCCCCTCCAAAAGCCGTGTCATATTAAACACGTCCCAACGAAGATCCAGACAATAGAGCGCATCAACGAAAGCGGTTAAAACTGGTTCTGACACCTCTTCGATCAGCAAATCACTATGCGTATTTGACAGCTCAGAAACGGGAAAAGCCGTGATAAATGTCTGCCCCAGCTGTTTCATCGGCCGCAACACCAACGGAACAATTCCGATAACGGTGTTGCGACGCCTTAAGACGATAAATACCAGATCATCGCTTTCTTGAACGTGAGACTCCATGAGTGCCGCCGTCCATTCGAAGGAGGTCGATGGCTGATTATTTCCATGCTCGACGAGACGATCCCAATCCTCCTTCAACTGGCTGAGCATGGCTCGGCCGCGATGAATTTCTGCCAGGACCATTCAGGCCCTCTTCCCGATTCGCAAGATGACCTCCTGCAGCTTCATGGCCACTCGACGAAAAAAACTCGGCAAAAACGTCAGGAACCAGAACCCCGGCACTGACAGACCATATCGCCGGCCCTCGACGAAAATTTTTCGCGCTTCCGTTTCATGTCCGGGATAACACATGAGCGCGACGCCAAGCGCGCGATGAAGCTTTCCCATTGTGGCATCAACCATGATCTTATTCTCTCGATAATAGGCAGCGTCCTGAACCGCATGCCGCTCCACGATCTGGAGCAATTGCCGCTGTTTGTTGATGAAGACGACAGGCCCATCTGCCCGCTTTGTCGTGGAGATTTGTCCATCATGATATCGAAGCTGATAGGTCGGGACATCGACGAATGCGATTCGATTGTGTTTGGCAATTCGAAGCACCAAATCGTACCCGTCAAATAGGGACAGGCCTTCATCGTGATATCCGACCGAATCAAGCACGCTTCGACGCACCAGTACCGAATTGGTGAACACGAACAGAACTCTGAGGTATTGATTGAAGATATGTCCGAAATGGATCCTCCGGTCCGACCACGAAAGACAGTCGATCCCGGCCTCCTTCAATGACAACGATGTATCGAAGTACCGGTCGTAGGTTTCGCCGTTTCGAAATGCAGGAGAGTGATACGTTTTCAGATGATACTCCTCCGCGATGCCGTCACCGAATCCCGAGAACTCCGAATACACCAAGCCGACATCGGGGAACTGATCCAGAACCTGCACCTGCAACGCAAGCTTGTGAGGAAGATACCGATCGTCGGAATCCAGGAACGCCACATATCTCCCCTTGGCGACTTTCATCCCCGCATTTCTTGCATGCGGCGCCCCACCGTGATTTGTTGTGACAATCGAGATTTTCGGCCGATACGGCTCAAGACGTTCAAGCGTGTCATCACTTGATCCATCATCGACGACGATCACTTCGACGTTCTGGCAGGTCTGGGCAAGCACACTTTCAATGGCCTCAATGAGGAGCGGGCCACGGTTGTATGTCGGGATGATCACACTCACATCCACTTGTGGCGTGGTCTCGGCAGACCGGTTGATACTCACGGCATTCCCCTCACCACGGATAGCAGTTTTTGCTTCAACGATTCCAGGAGGAACCGGCCTGAACCTCGAAAAATCTTCAGGCTCACCGTCTTTCGCGTGCTGTTGGTAAAGCGGCTCTTGAACGGCTCGTCTCCGATCGTGAAATCAAATTCCCGTCGTTGCTGCTCGATCGCATATCCGAGCAAATGCCGAAGCAGGACAAGGCCGGGCGAATGTTTCGCATACGTTACATCAAACGAGGGCTTGTACCACAACAACGTGCCGTTGTAATTAAATCCATAATGGATAGCCATGGGCTTCTCATTAAACTCGACAACTGAAAGCAGAAGCCACTCCTTGTCAGCCATGGCAACGGCGAGATCCCGGTAAAATATTCGGTTACGCTCCTTGAGGAATAAACTAGGACTCTTGCTGCCTGCCCATCGAGCGACGTGCTGCTCAAAGAACCCAGCTAGATACGGAATGACTGCCGTTCCAGTCAGGTCCTTGAACGCAAGGGACCCATTACGCTCAAAATAGTGTTGCCGCCTACGCAACCCCGCCTTGTTGAATATCTTAAGCGCTTCATCCTCGTGCCCTCTAATCAGCAACCTATGGCATTGAAAATGGTCTTGCACCAAGATGCGCTGGCCCGTGCGCTGACAAATGGCCCGAACCAGCTCGATGGTTGACGATTCGCTTGGGATGTTATTCAGCTCGATCACATCCCAGCGTTCACGCATCGCAAAGATCCCGTCGAAAATTTTTTCTAAAACCCTTGGTTTGTCACTCACCGCAAGAAAGTCACAATAGTCCGCCTTGCCATCTCCCATAAACCGAACCAGCCGTTCCCCGATTAGCCCTCGTTGAACCACTAAGGGGGCTACTCCCACCACTCCTGCGGTATTAGACACCGCCACGAGCATCTGCTCATACTGGTCCCCAAACGCCTTAAGCCAGCTCTTTGTCCATTGATGCGTCTGAAATATTGTGTTCGTTTCACTCCCAGCAATCAGGGCATTCCACTGTTTTTCATCAAGCCCGGCAGAATCAATCCCTGGCAGGAGACGAGCCTCCAACTCCGGTGACGGTGCCTTGTGCTTACCCCGGCCAGGCCCCAGCACAGCGGTCACGCTTCGCACCATCCGTTCGTGGTCCTGCAACGTCACATATCCATGTGTCGGGAGGGTCACGATACGACGGGCAACCTCTCGTCCTCCCACGACTTCCCGTTCACCATCTCGAATATGGTCTCGTAATTCCAGCACATCGCTGATCGCAGTCGGATACGAAGCCGTCGCGCCGATTCCATTTGCGCAAAGAGCTGCCACCACCGCATCTCGATATCGAGGATGAATCAGCATTGGAAAACGGAGACAGGCAGGAACGGCCCGTGGGTTGGGCACAATCGGATCGAGGTACGGCCCCCAGGGGAGATCACTCATCAATCGACCGGCATTCTCGATGCGCCGGGCGTTGATCGCATCCAGGCGAGCGAAGAAACGGCGGCCCATCGGTGCCATCCATCCATCGTACTGCGCTAGAGGATAATCGATGCGACAGGCAGTGGTCCCCAGGCCCAGAAACGGAAGCATATTGGGCAGCCAATATCGCCGAGGGTGCAGCAACGCCGCATACACTAGGAGCTTCGCAATATGGATTAGCGATTCACCCGGCGCGCACTTCGGCAAGGTGCGCACTTGATCGTCAATCGCCGCCGCGATTCTCTCCGAGTTCGTCACGAGGATCCCGCCGTCGATCGAGGTAATATTCTTACCTTTATCGAGGCTGTAGAGGCCCACGTCACCCCAGGTCCCAGATGCTTGACCGTCGATCGATCCCCCGAGACACTGAGCCGCATCGTCCACCACAAACACGCCGCGCCCCTTCGCCCACCGTGTGATCGCCGGGAGATCGCTTGGCAAGCCATAGAGGTTGGTGGCGACGACCGCCAGCACCCGTGATCCGTCGATCGTCTCGAGTGCACCAGGAGCAAAATCCAGCGTGGCCGGATCGACATCGGCAAGGCGTACCTTCAACCCGGCCTTGACCACGGAAGATGCGACCGAGAAACAGGTGTACGACGGGATAACCACTTCATCCCGTCGCCCGCCATCCAGCGTTTTCAGTGCGAGAAGCGCGAGCGTCAACGCGGCTCGTCCGGTTGAAACAAACACGCAGTACCGGACCCCGAAGCGCGCGCGAATCTCTTTCTCGAACCGTACGAGTGTATCGTCATCCGTCAGCACATGCCGAGCCCACCACGCGATGTCGGCAATGCCCATCGGCGTTCCCGCTGGCGGTACGAATCGAAACACCGGCATCTTTCAACCCCATTTCCCAGGAAAGAACCGCCGCACACCCCGTCAAATATTCAATGCCGCACTCACGGAATCTCTCTCGCCACCAACGGTCCGAGCATGCTGGTGATCGGCATGGGGAGCATTCGCCACACGCGCATAGCCAATTGAAACTTTGGATTACCCACATTCAGCTGAGGCATCGGACGACCGTCCCGGACAATGTACTGCCAGTACAGCTGCGTGGGATACGTATTCCACTTTTTCTTGAACGTCTCCCCTCCCGAATCGACCGTCGACCGTCCAAGGTGGAATAGTTGATACCCTCGCTCGCACGAATCCTTAATCATCTCCCAATAGAGGACATAGCTCGATTCGAGCTGGCGATACTCCGGCCGCGTCCCCAACCACATTCCTTCGACCGTATGGCCAAAATACCCGTTGAAGGCGGCAGACACGGGGACGCCCTCATAGTCCACAACGAAAATCCTCGCTCGTTCGGGAAAGGTCTTCATCACGCACTCGAAGAAACGCTTCTGATAGAGGGGAGTGCCGAGATTCTTCCAGCTCTCGCTCAGAATATCGTAGAACGTATCGAGCAACTCAGGTCCACCGCACCGGACAGTCAGACCTTGCTTGTAGGCCTGCCGGATATGCTTGCGATGGCCGGTCTTGAAGGCATCCCAGATTACGTCAGGATTGTTATCAAGCGTCACCGTGATACTGACCTTGTGTTCGGATGTCTGAAGGTCTCCGTCAAGCTTTCTCGTACTACGGATCTCGAGGTAGTCGACTCGGTGCTGATCGACAATCTTTCTTGCTTCATCGAGGAGCCGCAGTTCGACCCCTGGGTCGTCGGAGCAGGGCCCGCCATAATTCAGAAACGGAAGCGAACAGAGAATTTTTCCGAACACTCGGCCTTTCAAATAGACGAGGGGAAACACGCCACGAATCCGTTCCGCATCGACCGCTGCCAAATAAAATGTCTGATGTCCAAAACAAGACTCATTCACCGCTTTCCAGCCGAATAAATGATAGAACGACGCATGCTCCTGACTGCACACAAACTCGTCCCAAGCCTTTGCGTAACTCTCATCACACTGAATAATTTGCATCACGAATATCCCTCTCGGTCGCTCTAGGCCCTACGTTAGGTCGACTGGCAACGCTCTACAGCAGTCAGACGTGACAGCAATCGACGGGCCGCACGTTCAGCAGCTGCGTGGGTCAAGTGGCCCCCATCGTTTGTATACTCCGGCACCAGCATCGGAACGGGATCGCCGTGATGGAGAAACCATGACGGTGTCCCGTCAGGAAACGTCGCTTCCATTTCGGCAAGATCGAACAGGCGTCCGGAACTCCCGTAGGCACCCCGGAGCATCTGATTATATGCATGGCGCCTGGCTTGGTCCCCCCGCTGGCGATTGACGCATCCAGCTTTCTCTCGCAACCAGTCCATGATCCCGCCCCCGATACATATGAGTGGCACCGTGACATGGAGAAAGACAATCTTGGGATATTTCTCCCCGAGCAAATCCATCGTACTCTGATAATTCAAAAACAAGGTATCGATATCGGTATTGGCGGTAATATCCACGTAACAGAGCTTATACAAGGCGACGTCCACACGCTCCCCCACCCCTGATTCAATCACCTGCGCAAAGGCCTGAAGTTTTGAGAACGGGTCGCGGTTCTGCCCTACTCGAAAATGGGCAAACACGGGTCGTCGTAGCGACTCTGCATCGTTGGCTTCAATCACCTCAAGATGGTTGCCAGTCAGCGTCGAAAGCGCCTTCATGATGTCCGCGCCAACCGATTGATGGCCGAAACAAATTCTCATCCGTGCGAGCCCATCCCAAGAGGGCGTTAGGGATCGGTCGGACTTCAGCCCCATCTCCGGTATCACCTGCTATTCCAAATTGTGCAATTCGGTCGGCCGAATCAGAAAGATATCCTCAAGGGCGCGGGCTTTGGCGCAAACACTGTGATCATCGCCAAAGCCAGCCCTTCCCCTAACCGGCCATCGAGGCGAGAGCGAACGCTCGTGACATCTGCCCCCAAGAGTGCGGCTGCGGTGCACTCTGAAACAGAATTTTCAACGGCCCCAAACCTGAGAAGCACCGGCCTCAGCGATCAGGCCATGTCCCACAAAAAACCTAGGAGGGCGTTCCAACGTCGCCGACCGCTTCAATCAATAACGGCTCCATGTGTAGATATCGCGCAACGGCACGCTTCGCATCAATGTCGCGATAGACCCGATCAACCTGCGCAGCCGTCAACCCTGCCGCCACGGCCACGGTCTCTGCCGGAATCTGCCGGTCCTTTGCGTAGAGACAGAGATCCATCTTGTCGTAGGGCAGCGAGAAATAGAATTCCTCTTGGGACTGTGCCAATGAATAGGTGTCGGTTGTCGGGGGGCGGTTGAGAATTTCTTCTGGGACCCCAAGGAATCGAGCGATCTGATACACCTGCGACTTATATAAATGCGCGATGGGTTTGATATCTGCGGAGCCATCGCCATTTTTCACGAAAAATCCCTGATCGTATTCAAGCCGATTAGGCGTTCCTCCAACCGCATAGAGGAACCGGTCGGCGTAGTAGTACTCCATCATCTTTCTTGTCCGCTGCTTGAAATTCGTAGCCGCAACAAGCGCCAAAAATGCATCGGCCGTCAGCCGCACCTTCGTCTGCTTGCCCTCAGGGTCCTGGACCACCACGTACGAGATCCTGAACTCCGAACTATCGAGAGAGGAGAGCACCAGCTTGGATTTATACCCTGCATGGTATTGCGGGACGACAGCCTTGATTGCCTCGTCACGTCGCCGATAACATTCAGCCCCCTGTAGAATGCCGGAGATATCTTCCTTGAACGTTCGAATCCCAAGCTTTTTGGCCAGTAGCTGCCCTAAGCGCAGGCTATCGTCTGAAGAGTCCGATTCCGGCATGAATATTCCCACAACTCGATCGGCCCCCAAGGCATGAACCGAAAGGGCGGCGACAGCGCTGCTGTCGATGCCTCCGGAGAGTCCGACCACCACTCCTTTTCGCTTGAGCTGTTTGAACACGCCCTCCCGCATGAACACACCGATTCGGTCCGCCTCTTTGCTGACATCAAGCTTCAACTGATCCGCCGAGAATATCCCTGACTCTTTCTTCATCGTCACCCTCCTCCCAACATTCCGTTGTCATCCAGTGCAGACACTTACCCACTTCAGCAGGTAACCGCGTCATGCCATTTCTAATCCCTCTCCAATCTCTTTCGGCACAGAGTCCCATGAAATGCTCGCGGCTCGTGCGGCAGACAGGAACTAGGACGTGGCAGACGCCGATGGTTGAGCCGCGCGTAAGCTGATTTCGCGAAGATTCTGCCGCAACACCTTACCGGAGGGAGATTTCGGCAGCGCATCGACCACTATAATCGATTTAGGCCGTTTGTATTGTACTAACCCCTGAGCACAATGCGCGAGAAGCTCTTGGTCGGTCGCACAGCCTGCGGATTTCAGTGTGACGACGGCGCAAATTTTCTGCCCTAAAATCGGATCGTCGACGCCGACCACTCCGGCCTCGTGAACTTGAGGATGCTGCAAGAGCACTTCTTCAATCTCCACGGGACTGATCCGATAGGCACCGGACTTGATCATCTCGCTATTGCGGCCTTCGATCGTCAGATAGCCATCCTCATCTAATCGCCCCAGGTCACCTGTTCGAAGCCATCCATCTCGAAGCGCATCAGCCGTGGTATGAGGATCTTGCCAATACCCTTGCATGATGTTGTCCCCCGAGGCATACACTTCACCGACTTCTCCGACACGTGCCTCCGCGCCTCCCTCTTTGACGATCTTCAGGGTCACACCGGGAATTGCACGGCCGGCTGATCCCTTTTTCACATCCAACAGGTCGGGAGGGAGATAGGTCAACCGTGCAGACGCTTCAGTTTGGCCATACATGATAAACAGACGCGCCCCCGAAAATACCGATCGTACGCGAATCAACAGTTCTGACGGCATTGGACCGCCCGCGTGCGTCAAATACCGAAGTGCAGGGAACGAATATGATTTCAGACTCGAGTGGTTGAGCATGATGGCATAGGTGGTGGCCACACCGGAAAACCCGGTGACTTTCTCCCGCATCATACTTTCCAGAATGACGTGAGGATAGAGAAAGCTGTTTTCGATCACGAGCGTTCCACCGACAAAGAGGTGCGTGAGCATGACTGAATTGCCATAGGCATACATGAATGGAAGAACGGCCATCGCCGAGTCGTCCGACGTAAGTTGCAGATACTCAAGAATCGACTTCGTATTGGCCATCAAATTCCTGTGCGTTAGCATCACGCCCTTCGGCTGGCCTGTCGACCCGGATGTATAAATAATTTGTGCGAGGTCCGCCGGGCTCTTGATGGTCGACTCTCCGTGACGACAGGCAATGACCTGGTCGTCCTTCACAATAAATCGCAGGCCGACCGAATTCACATCGTCAATGGTCCAATGCTTGACTGCCGAAGAGGCGATCAGCCCTGTTGCACCAACATGGCGAATAATACGAGCGACCTCTGCGACCGGAACCTGGGGATGGATCGCTACCACAACACCACCGGCCTGAAGCACAGCAAGATATGCGGCGATATAGTCAGGCGAATTCTCCATCCAGAGGATCGCCCGATCTCCTTCTATAAATCCGCCGTCGCTCAACCGGCTCTTCACCGTCGCGACAAGATCTCGCAATCCGCCATAGGTCCATTGTCGGCCCTTATAAACAACGGCGACCTTGTGAGGCCAGGAATCCATCGTTTGAGCAATAACAGTCTCTACGCGCATACCCTCCCCATGCTATTCAACAGACTAAGTTGCAGAGGCCAAAATGAACCAGCGATACCATCTTCCGCTCTTGCGTGGCCTATTGGGAGCGAGCGACGACGCTTCGACGCGCATTTATGCTATAGGCATCAATTGAGGTACGATCCCCACCATCTTCGAGACTCTTCAAGCCTGCAATCAACGCTCGATGTGCAGGAAGTCGGCCAGAGCCAATGCGAAGAAAGCCCTCGACTCGCATGACGATTATTTCCGCTTCTTCTCTACGTAGCGAGTAATGGCATTGATTGAATCCAGATTCGCCGGAATGAGGTCTTCGTCTTCAACCTTGACTTGAAATTGCTCTTCCAAGAAGGAGACCAACTCCAAGACCCCCGTCGAATCGATAATACCGGACTCTAGGAATGAGGCATCGCCGCTCAGCGCCACCTCTGTCCGTCCAAACAGCAATTTGTCAAGAATATACTTTCGCAGCTCTGTCTCAATCGATGACATGTCACACACTCCTTGGAAAGTTCTTAATAAACCGGTCTATGACCACCTGAGTCGAGAGGACTCCAACCAACGCCATATTATCCTTCATGCTTACAATCTGACCCTGCCTTGCCTTCTCCAATAGCTTTCCAACCGCCCCTGCATCAAACACACCTCCCTCCTGAATGGCGCGAGGAGCAAGCAGCTCTTCGACATACTCAAAGAGCTTGCCCTCCTTCCCGTCGGCAAGAAAACTCTGGCTATCAGGCGCACGGTACGGCTGCTTATGTCTGTTTCTGATCGAACGTGGAATCATGTCTCCGATGGCTGCCTTCAACAGATATTTCTCGTTCAAAACTTTCATCTTGAGCTGCGGAGAAAGTCTCGACGCAAATTCCACGACCCGGTAGTCAAGGAAGGGGAACCGGCCTTCAATGGAATGGGCCATCGCCATCCGATCTCCTTGAGAAGAGAGAATATACCCCGGAAGGAGATGGGCCGCTTCCAGATATTGCGATTGCGAAAAATGATCCCACTGCCCATATCGGCTTGGCAACAAACCTTCAATCGTATGCATCGCATTACAGCTCTTGAGGCTGTCCGCTGTTGCCTTGGAATAGAAAACTTTGAGCTTCGAGGTCATGTCCCAACGAGGCAAGTGAGAAAAAAACGGGCTCTCGACGTCTTCTTTTCTCACATGGAAGAATGCGCGCAGATAGGCGTCGGACTGGGACTGGATATTTTTCATATAGGGATAGAGGCGCCTCAGAAGCATCGGCCGAAACTTTGAGTCCGGGTATTTCGCCCAGAATCGCCGGATCTTCGCTTCCTTGAAAATGTCGTACCCTCCCAGGATTTCATCTGAGCCCTCTCCTGTGAGCACAACTTTATACCCCTGCTCTCGCACCAGCTTAGATAACAGAAATAGAGGGGCGGGAGCCGTCCGCAGGACAGGTTTCTCGGTATGCCAAATCACTTCTGGAAATACTCGACCGATATCCTGGGATGAACAGAGAACGCCTTGGTGATCTGTCCCGAGAAACTGGCTCGCCTCGTTTTGAAAACTACTTTCGTCAAACTCTTTATCTTCAAATGCGATGGAGAATGTTTTCAGATGCGTCGTCCCAAGCTTCTTCACCAGTGCGGCGATCACCGTTGAATCAAGCCCACCGCTCAGATAGGCGCCGACAGGCACATCCGCCCGTAAACGAATCCGAACAGCGTCGAGAAGCAGCTCAAACAGACCCTCTCTCGCTTCTTCTTCCTGCATCAACTCTTTCGAAGGATTGTAGTCGAGGGTCCAATACGGTTTGATCTGAAGATCGCCATGCTCAAGAATTATTGAATGTCCGGGAGGAAGCTCTGACACCCCTTCGAAAATTGTTCGAGGCGGGAGGGTTACCCAAAAAGTGAACAATTCATCCAAGGCCTGCCGATCAATTGCTCGAGACACGGAGGGAACGACCAGCAAGGACTTGATTTCAGATCCAAACACAAACCCTTCAGGAGTCTGTGCATAGAAGAGCGGACGAACCCCCAACCGATCGCGCGAGAGAAATAACCGCTCGCGTCTGGAGTCCCAAATGGCAAAGGCCCACTGCCCATTCAGATCATGAACGCACTCTTCGCCCTTCTCTTCATACAGATGCACAATGACTTCTGTATCCGACTGCGTTTGGAACCGATGCCCCTTTTTGATGAGATCTTCGCGCAATTCGACATAATTGAAAATTTCACCGTTGAAGGTGATCCATACGGTCTTATCCTCGTTATGCATCGGCTGATGCCCACCGCCAACGTCAATAATGCTGAGCCTCGCGTGAGCGAGCCCCACGGGTCCAGACAGGTGGAATCCTGCCGCATCCGGCCCCCGATGATTCACCAAGCCGATCATCCGTTGGAGCAACGGCTTCTCAACGGCAGCGTTGGGGTACTTTACAATTCCTGCAATGCCACACATAGAGAGATCTCAGGTTTATCGGAAGGACAAATTCACCACGAGAACCCTACAGTCTTGCCTGCATTCTTCTTGGAACCAGCAATACCGCAGGAATGAGAGAAGCTGGATGAGCTGCCACATTCCCGGCACATAGACCAGGAACGATTCTTCAAAAACTTATGCCTTTCCCCCTTGGCTCTTGGCCACAAGCCCGTGGGCTTAAAGCCTGAAGATTTAGAAAAGAGTGGGCTCTGGAACTCCGGTGAATTCCGGTAATACACACTTCCATCCAGGAGAACCAGGTGAACGCCCATCCCGGTTAATCTTACCTGAAAATTACAGATTGATAACTGAATTCAGATCTAGAACAATTCACATATGGCAAGTCAGGATTGTCAATAAAAGCATGGCTCGTTGCTGTCCATTCATCTCCTGTTCGAACACTGCTTCTAGCCCAGAGAGTGGATCTTCTTGAATACGACACACCTCTCCACAGTGCCGCTGGAAGCCGTGAGATCGGCAACCCCATCCTGCAGTTGTTCACGGATGCCGTCAATAATATTGCGCTGAACAGTGGCCGGCGTATGCCAGAATGCAACAAGATTCCGCACACCTGTGGCATACATGACGAGGCGTGACCGCGAGAGACAGAACCTGACGAAGAGATAACCGGGGAATAACAGCGTTACAACCACCGCATCTTTCGTCTAACATGCTTCTTTTCTCTGATCCGTGGACAAAGAGCCTCCACTTCGGCCTATGAGAGATTTGAACTCCACTGCATATTCTTGATGCGGTTACATACGCACCATATGCCATGCGCCTGCACAGGCTCAACCATTGAGGGTCTTCTCCGCAAGGCAAGGGGCGCTACCAGCTGCCGCGAACCCAAGAACTCGTTCCCTGTCAGCGCAGGCCACACCAACTGTGTCAACGGCTTCTCGTATCGACGCGAATCTAAAGTCCTTCACCAATTGTTGCAATCGAGCTTCCGTTTTTCGAAGATTCAAGTAATGCCGAAACTTCGACACCAAAGACCCTTCCATCCTCGGCTGATCTGGATCAAGCTCCCACGGGTGGAAATACATGACGAGTGGCTGCCCATCCGTTGCAGCACGCGTGAGCAAATTATGCAAAATCTGATACGGATACAACCGAAAATACCCTCCGCCTGCGATCGGAAGACGAATTGGTCCCATTCGCAATGTCGAAGGAGGAACTTCCCATAGAGCACCAGCAGGGGTCTCTAAGAGATGGCACCAGGGGTTGGCTCCAGGCATCCCATAGCGGTCATGTTGGATGGGAAAGATACTTGAGTCATAGACATACCCTTCCTCAACCAGTATAGGCAACGCCCACTTCGTTTCCGGTGTAATGGTAAAAGACGGGGCCCGGTAGCCGTGGACCGGCCCACCAATAATATTCTCGAGAATGTCTTTGCTGTTTCGGACATCTTCCCGAAATAGCCCCGGCGTCTGGGAGGTAATCAACTCATGTCCGAAACCATGCGAGGCTATCTCATGGCCATAACTCGCGATGGTCCTCACAAGCTCAGGATGTTTTTGGGCAACCCATCCAAGCACAAAAAATGTTGCATGAATCCCCTGAGCCGAGAGGATTGAGAGAATTTTCTCGACATTCCGCTCCACCCGGCTCTCATAGCTGTCCCACTGACGTCTCCTCATCGTCGACCAAAAGGCAGCGACTTGGAAATGCTCTTCTACATCAAATGAGAGCGCATGTACTCGACTTGCTTGCGGCTTCATTGTTCCTAACGGGCCCCTTCCCCAAGCAGAACAACTCTGGCCGTTTCAGTCAGTATTCGAAAATCCAAGGCTAGGGTCATGTTCTTCACATAGTACAAATCATATTGAAGCTTGGTATGTGCATCCTCAGCAGTCGATCCATAGCGAAATTGTGTCTGTGCCCATCCCGTCACCCCAGGTCGAACCGTGTGCCGAATATCGTAGTAGGGGATTTTCTTCCTGAGTTCATCGACAAACACCGGCCGCTCAGGACGTGGGCCAACCAAGCTCATCTCTCCCCTTAACACGTTATAGAGCTGTGGCAGCTCATCGATCCTCAGCTTCCTGAGTATACGTCCAACACGAGATATTCGAGGGTCCTGCTTTTCCGCCCATCGAGGTCCACTCTTTTCTGCGTCGCTATACATCGAGCGAAATTTCCAAATCATATATGGCTGACCGCGCAGCCCGACACGCATCTGCCTATAAAAAACAGGGCCAGGCGAATCCATTTTGATAAGAAGGCCAATCAAAACACACAGTGGCAGCAGTAGCACCATGCCAATGGCCGAGAGCATCACCTCTACAGCCCTCTTCAACCCCATTGTTAAGACTCGCCGCTGAAATCCTGTTGAGAAGATGAGAGCACTCGGTCGAAGCTGGTCGATTGATAGACGCCCTGACTCCTCCTCATACATTTGATGCCCGTCAATCACCTTGATACCGATGGTTTTGCAATCGAGCAGGGCTTGAACAGGAAGAACCGACCGTCGATCTTCTACGCACACCGCAATAGTATGAACCTGAAATTTCTCAACTACCTCACAGAGGTTCTCATACGTACCAATGATCTGAGGACTCCCCAAGTGAGAACTTATTTGCGACGGCTCTCGATCAATGAATCCGACCACTTCCATAGTCATGCGTCGCTTTGTCACAAGGATATGATACACCTCGGATGCGAGCTGGCCACAACCAAGGATAACCACGCGTCGCTTAAGGCTGTATGGCCTTCGCTTAGGACCAGGCATCTCCCTCAAACTAGGAATGATCACAGCAGCAACTTTCTCCATCTCTACTTTCCCTCGACATACCGACTGCCAACTTGATCATCGTAATGGCATTGGTAGGATGGGATGCTCATCGATTCAATCCCGGCAAGTATAATCCCAACCTGGCATTGAGGACGCAGAGCTTTCAGCGCCTTCTCCACCACATCACGACTCGTTTTACCCGCTAGAATCACAAACACCATCACATCAGCCATGCGTGAAAGGAAGTTGAGATCTGCCAATGGGAACACGGGCGGAGCATCAAGAATAATTTGATCAAACCGAGGGCGTATCTCATCGAGCAATTGCTCGAGCTGACGAACCTTCGATAACTCGATGACTTTTTCACTCCGAGTCCCTGCGGGCAACACCCAGAGCGGAATGTCTCCCATCTTATGAAGACATTCGTCAATAGTGTGGGTACCAGCCCAATAGTCAGCTAAACCCGGCCCAGAAGGCATTGCTAAATACTTGCTCACCGCAGGTCGCTTAAGGTCACAGTCAATGATAAGCGTCCGCTTATCCAAGCCCTGCGCAAAAATATGCCCAAGATTTATGGCTATGGAGCTCTTGCCTTCTCCCATTACAGAACTGGTAATTAAGGCGACTGACTGTTTCTGCCCCGTTGACATCAGTGCCAAGCGTGTTGCCGCGACCCGATATTGTTCCGCGATCATAGAGTTTGGCCACCACTTGGAAATGAGATTCCATGAGGCCTCTTCCTGAGCGGGAACACCTTTTGTTAATGCGGTCGAGGAAGATCCATTTCGAACTTCCTTCCCATAGGAAAGCAGGAGAGCTTTTTTATTTCTCTCAGATTGGGAGATCGGCCCAGAAAGTGTGGGAGAAACCGGCATGCTCCACTTGGCACCTGGCAATGTGCTAAAGGATGGAATCCCCGCGAGTATGGGGAGGCCTAATAGACTTTCCGCTTCCTCCGGTCGTCTAAATGATGGTCGCAGCACCTCAACTCCAAACGCAGATCCAAAACCAACCCCAAACCCAACAACCAACCCGCCGAGAAGGATAAGCAGGGGATTGGGTGATTCAGGAGTGGCAGGGAGATTGGCGGGATCAAGGATACGAAACTGTTCTCCCTTTTGGCGTTTTTCCAAGTTCTCTGCAAGCCGAGCGTTCAATCTCTTGTCGAGCAACGATTGATAATTCTTTTGCATATTGTCATAGTCACGAATCAAGATCATGAGCTCTTGCTCTCGAGCAGGCACCCGTTCCACCCGGCCTTCATACTGCTTGACCTGCTCGACTAAACGGCGAAGCCGTTCCTTCAGAACCTCCAGTTCATTTTTCGCTTCATCTCGCTGCCGCATCTGGTCTCGAAGCATCGGATCTATCAACTTGGCCGACCCAGCCTTAACTTCGTCCTTCGAGACTCCATACTTAGTGGCCAATTGGTCCTTTACCGCCTCAATTTCTTGACGAGTCTGCACGATATCCGGATAGGTCTCACGATACTCGGCCGAAAGCGAAGTGAGAGCACGTTCCAACTCCGCGAGTCGTGCGATAAGCGGATCGCCACCTCGCCCCTGAGTTGAAGATGCCGACTCCGTCGCCCCCTGAGTTCTCGCACTACTAGCTGACTCGTTGACTTGCTTTTCGAGAATCGTGATCCGATTGATAGCAGTTTGAATATTTTCACGCGTCGAGTTCACGTCCATTTGGAGCCGGTCTAAGCTTCTGAGATTCGCCTCCATTTGTTGAGGCAATTCACCCATATACTTGCTCTTAAAATCACTGATCAGCCGCTCCTGATCTTCAAGTTTAGCTTCCGCTAGATGCAACTCCTGCTCAAGAAAACCCGAAGCCCCCTCAAGCATTTGCTCGCGAATCTTTACGTTCTGCTCAATGAATTGCGAGGCAAGCCTCTCCGTTACTCTCATCGCAATATTCGGATCTTCGTGAGCAAACGATATAGAAAACGCTTCTATGGTGTTTTTCCCCTTCATGTGTCCGGTCTCAGCCGTAATCACTCTTGTACTTTTTCGCATACCGCTTACTACGGACTCCCGTTGCTCGGGAGACGCATCAGGCTGGAACAAGTTAAATTCTTGAGCAATCTGACTTAATAAGGATCGACTCAGGACAACTTGCTGAATGGAATTCATGCGTCCTTCAAGAGTACCCTCGACCCCAGACTTCACATAACTCTCAGGTATTTTCTGGCTCTCAACGAGAACCATCGTCGTCGAACGGAAACTCTTGGGGAGGATAAAACACAGGACTACGGCAATGACCGTTGAAACTGTTGTAATCGAAGCAATCAGCCATTTCCTGCGACGGACTATCCCAATGTAGTCTTGAAAGCCAAGTTCGGTCGACGAGTTCATCGTTAATTCCATTCTGCTGTAAGAGACAGCACGGCTGTCTGCCGACTCACCACCTGATTGACAGAATTTGCTGCGCCGAAGGTAAAGCGATCCCACGTAAGGGTCCCGCTCGCGATCAAACCCGGATAGAAAACGTAATTCACGAAGCTCCTTCCACCATAAGAATCGAACTGGAGGTTCCCACTCTCTGCCCCAAGAGTACTACTACGCGCATAGTTTCCCTGAGCGCCTACGCTCCACTGGCTGGTAAGACTATGAAAAATGGACAGGGCCACACTATCGGTTATCATGGCTGATCCAGTCTGAAAGAACGCAGGGAGAATGGATCTGGTATAAGACGTTACAGTGGTTATCATCGGAGTCCGCCATTCCAAGCTTGCCAGCATTGTCCATTGAGGCGCTCCTGGAACGCTGGACAAAAGAGAAATGCCGGGAGAAACCGTCGCAGTCCACTCACGAGTTATCAATGATTTCCATGTTGCCATGGCTCCGTCGACAACCACACCGGAAGATGGGCCACCAGTATTAAGCTGGAATGACATCTGTTGATGCTGATAGGAACCCCCTATTGTGTTCGAAGGGTTGATCTGATGGTCCAGCCCTGCCAGGAAAATGTGAACGTCCGTATTGAACAGCCCACCGACAGCGCCGGTGACTGCGCCTTGGGTATTGTAAAACCTGAGCATCTGATACGAGTAGGAAGCCTTAATCAGATCCGACGGAGTGAGCGCATACGTGCTCAGTAGATTAGTCACATTTGTAAGCGTATTGTTTCGATAAGCCTGAATTCCACTGATAAAGCTACTTTCCGTCACCTCCGGCGTAAGCCATGCCTGTGGCTTAGGAGTATAAATCACCGTATCACTTATACTGAGTCCCAAGCCTCGGACTACTCTCCCTACAGCTTTATCCAATACCGCATTGAGAGATGCATTGGTCCCGACATAGTTCAGCCCAGGATTACGCGCATATACTTCGGAGGTAAGACCTCCGCGTAACGTTGTATCGACCATATCATTTCGATAGCTCATGCGAGCACCGGCAGCAATATTCGTCACAAAATCTTGCTGCTTATTGGTCGGGGTGAACAAGATATTATCATCGTATCGTTCAGCGACGGACACGTATGGAACAACCCCCTGCGGAACTCCCCCCGGAGGTGCACTCGAAAGTGCACCTATGGGTGTGGTCGCCGGCCTCAAAGCATCTTGTAACGTCCCTGACGCCTGGCCACTTCCGTCACTTCGTGTTTGTGCCTGTAGGGTATTCGCCAATACCACAACAAAGAGCATGGCCAAGACCACGACCAACCAACGCGACAGGGCAACCATATGCACAAAAACTCTAGGGCACGACAATGGTATCCCCTGACAACAACCTGAAATTGCCCACTTCACCTTTCCCCATTACCAGGTCATCATAACGAACGGGAATACGTACTTGGCGCTCATCCGCCGCCCCATGGCGGATGGTCCTCATGACTGCCATCCTATTTTTCGAGGCATATTGATTAAACCCTCCGGCCAGTGATACGGCCTGGAGTACGGTGGTATAGGACTTCAGCGAATACTTTCCTGGACGGACAAACTCTCCAACAACAAAAATAGAATAGCTGTTAATTTCCTTTACACTAACAGACACGGATGGATTTTCCTTGTACTCAGATAGTCGCTTGGATATTTTCTCGCCCACTCCTGATGCTGTCAGACCGCTCGCCTGCACATCTCCAATCAGCGGGAGAGAAATCATTCCATCTGGCCGTACCACTACCGTCCGAGACAAATCCTGATTTCTCCAGACCGTCACCTCCACGACATCCTCCGGCCCAAGAAGAAAATCCTTTGGAAGAGGCCGACCAATTTCCTCCAACGCTTCCCGCGGGACCTCCGCGCATGCAGCCACAAGCATAAGCGCAATCCCCGCCATCACATACATGCAGAAAGTCTTTCTCGCAAAATCAAAGCACCCAACAGACAACATTCCGTTTCTCCCCTACGCATTCATGGTACGAGCACCATCGTTTCCGAGGGCACGACGATTTGGTCACCCGGTTTCAGCTCAATGTTTTGATTAGAACCTTCTCGTAAGACAATGTCATCATAACTTGCCTTTATCTTAATTTGGCCCGCACCATCCTTTGCAAAGCGAAATACGACGATCTTATTTCTCGCTGCTGTAGACGTAAAACCTCCGGCAACTGTGACTGCCTGCAGCAAGGTGGTCTTGCTCTTCAGAGGAAACTTACCCGGGTGTGCCACTTCTCCGAGAACATAAATCGCATAGCTATTTACTTCTTTCACAAGGATGGTTACTTGCGGGTTCTCCTTGTATTCCTTCAACTTCCCAGAAATTTCATCAGCTAATTGGACTGTCGTTTTCCCAACTGCGGATACATCGCCGATAAGCGGAAGAGAAATTCTTCCGTCAGGACGTACAGTCACGGTTTTTGAAAGATCGACATTTCGCCATACCGTAATTTCCAATACGTCTTCCGGTCCAAGAATATAGTCTGTCGTCACGATAAGAGACGATTTCTCCTGTGCCGACTCGTGGAGCGGGCTCACTGTGGACGGTTTCGATTGTGCCCATGCCATTGGCGCAGTCATCGCTACTATAATGCCCGTGATCGCAAAAATACGTATCATCATGCTCATGGCAACCCTCATGTGATGAACCGACTCAATCATACCTTTTCGCGCATAAGGTGCAAGAAACTCCCCTAACAAACACACATCGGAAACTCGGACTTAGAACATGAACTTGAGACCGACGAAATAGGGACCCACGCCACTATTTTGGCCAAACGGTAATTTCCTCGTCCACCGCACCTCCGCGAGGGTCGGAGTCTCTGCCGCAGTGATCGGTGTCGGCACATAGACCTTCATCACCTGTTCGATCGCTGGGGCTTGATCCATCAAAATCAGCATGCCTCCGCTGCTAATATTGACCGACAGCGCTTTCCCCCTGTGAGCAACCGCCAATGAATCGTTCACCGGAGCAGTCATCTCGTAGGGGATGGGACGCAAGAGCGCCGCTCGTTCGTGATGTTTCTGAAAATCTGTCGCGATTGGCCATTCCCACTCGTTCTGTCCCACAGTATCCCCCCTACGAGATTAATTGATTCAAAAAATCTCACACCAACACTCAATCAGATTCCTCGAAAAAAGAGCCTTGCTCATCTTGCTCTTTCTACTGAACAACGCCAGATACCCTCACGGTTTATCCGAACGCCTTAACTCTGTAGGGAGAGTATAGGAAGGCATCGAGTGAGGGACAATACCGACGATGTAGGACTCGCCTCTCAAAAGGTGGGTGTTGACTCCCCCTAAAGGGTTAGGTACTATTTCCACTCTAAACTTACGTTCTTGATGTCTGTGTGCTACCTTAACAGAAAGCATTGGATTGTCTAGCATTGTTCTTGAAATAACCGCGAAAGCATCCCTCCTCCATGAGTGATTCCTCACTGCCCGTAGACCCGACAGACACTCTTGCCGATCAACGGGCAGGCGCAGGGATTGTTGTCCTCTCTGCGTCTATGCAACTCCTCCATATGAATCGGCAAGCCTCGGAATTGTCAAAACAGATCAATGCAGCTGAACATGGTGGAGGGAGCCTGAAGTCTGCCCATGGAGTCTTGCCTACGGCACTGACAGAACTCTGCGGGGAAATTATCAAGGCCCTCCATGTTCGTACCGAGGCAAAGGACTGGGAACAATTCGAGATCAAACGTGTTGCAGGTAATCCTGAGCAACCAATTCTGTTGCGGGGATTTGGCCTCCCGGATCGAGGTGGGGTCCAATATGCGAGACTCGTGGTCACCTTAGAGGAGCTAGCAAGGCGGCAACAGCTCAATACCGATCAGGCCAAGGAAAAGTTTCAATTGACCAATCGCGAGCAATCCGTCATTGAGCACCTGGCAAAGGGCTGGACCAATAAAGAAATCGCGAACGCGCTTCAGATTACTGAACAGACAGTGAAAGAACACATCAAACACATCATGAGAAAAACGAACTCCACGACCAGGACAGGCATCCTCGTTCATATCTTCAACTCATAATCTGCCACAGTAATCTGCAACTAAAATCACACAGTGCGCTATCTTCAACACATATAACGTTTCATGAATCACGATTTACAAAACAAAATCAACCACTTGCAATTAACGATCCTGGCCTATCGATTGCATTACTCCTATAGTGTGAAATGTTGAGAGCAGCGGAACAGACAGGACAATCACCAGGGGTAGCATGAAAACAACTCAGCTCATACTCGCAAGTCTCTTAATCGTAATAGCCGGCTGTCAAACTGGCCAACCGGTAAAAACAGCCGTCATCGATAACGGAAGCTTCATGAGCCTCTGGGGCACCTACTCCCGCTGCCAAACCAGTACCGGCATCGACCAATTGAGAGAGGATGCGCTCGCGTTAACAAGCGCCGCTAACCACTCGCTGGCCCAGGAGTCTTTCGTTCTACCCCTGCCAGGGAAGCTTGAGAAATTCGTCTCTGCTCCTGCAGCCAGATTCGCGGTAGATGTAAAAGCAATGGCAGCCGCCTGCTCGTTACGGGCCGGCTCTGCTGCCGTGGAAGCAGGAAAGCTTGATGTCGCCAAAGACCTTCTCAAGACCGTCCTGAACTACCAACCCCAAGCTGAGTACGCCTACTACACCCTACAGGCGAAGACCCTGCTTTCCGAGCTTGAGACGAACCTCGTTGAGGTTACACTCAACCTTCCCTAATCGGCTCACTCGCTGCTCCAACTACCCCCCCGTGCAGTAGCCCTATCTGACCAACGACACAAACAGGCGATCGTAGGCGTTCGCCGAA
>CXWL01000968.1_pt1 | contig 72843 bp, 64 predicted proteins | sample 590931 | NCBI WGS metagenome assembly CXWL01 (sample SAMEA3498368, study PRJEB10139) | groundwater metagenome | biome: water well; material: biofilm material | place: Germany | collected 2015-04-27
TTCACAAGGGATTTTTCGAAGAAGCGGTGTAGTTATTCATACACCCGACTGAGACAAATCCCTTGTTAAATCAAGAGACAAGTGAGGGCGTGTGCAATTCATGCAATATCCGGGCTAGCATAGATGACACCGACTGTTTCAATGGTGCCTTTATACTGTGAGTGTTCAAATAGTATTGAGTTCTTAGTGAAATGACCCTTTGAACAAAGAACATTTCTTTCTTATCGTATTTCTTTAACAGTAGTTTAAGCTCTTGTTTCTTGTGTTCATCGAATACCTCTGCTGTGTCAAGCAAAAAGAAATAGTAAATTATGTCGTAAGCCGGGGTACTATTCTTTACCTTAATTAACTTTAATATTTTAATGGGGTCTGACCCTGAGGTATCCGCAGTCGTGCCGCTCCTAAATCGGCTCGTTTGCGATTTCGATAATCAACAAACCATAACGTTCTTCTAGCTGTCATATGCCTAAAACCGAACAAGTTCTCAGCATTTTTTTGGCGAGCCCAAGCGATGTGCACGATGAGCGCGACTGCGTTGACGCATTCGTCGATGAATGGAACAACCTATGGTGTGAGGATATTGGAATCCATCTGAGGTTGATCAGATGGGAAACGCATGCCTACCCTGCAGTGGGCGCTGACGGGCAGGATGTTATCAACACCCAGATCGGCGAGGAATACGATGTATTCCTCGGGATCATGTGGAAACGGTTCGGAACGCCCACGGGCAGAGCTGCATCAGGCACCGCCGAAGAATTCGAACGCGCCCTGGGGCGATATCGGATAAGCGGAAGCCCGGAACTGATGTTCTACTTCAAGAAGGCGGATTCGGATGCCGGAGACGATGCAATACAACTGCAAGCCCTCCAACAGTTTCGCAGCAAGCTCGCGAAGGAAGGTCTCCTCTACTGGGAGTTCCCAAGCCCCGAACAATTTGGCCAACTGGTCCGGGTGCACCTCACACGCCATATTCAGAACTGGGCAAAACGCTACTGCCAACGTCCCGAAGCCGCGCATACAGCGCAAAGTGACTTGGCGAATCGGTACATCGGCTATCTCGACAAGGTCAAGAAGCAGAGTGCCGCCCTTCCCGCCATCATCAGTCAATTCGCCCAAATTCATCTCGCATTTATCACTGAAAACAGCCGGCGGGCGGCCCAGGTTCGCACAATGTCCGACGAGCAGCTAACAGCGGAATTCCAAATGCTATCCCTCATCGAAATGGCGAATGCGATGGGGCGCTATGCAGATGCAGCTGAAAGTTTTGAAGCCAGTTTCATTTCTGCATTTTCTATCTTCGTCGAAAGCGTGCTGGGAGCAGCCGCCATCTCCATCGCTTTCCCCACCGCCCATACCAAATCACTAAGTCACGTACTCGTCGAGCTTCGCAGAAAGCTGCACCCAGTCTACAGGACGATGGGAGATTACATAGCCCAACGCGAGAAGGTCTGCCCCCAGCTGAGTGGCGTGATGGTGACCTCCAATGAACGCAGCATCGCTGCGCTTGGAAAATTCCGCGAACACGTGAGATTCGGTGAACGCATGCTCCTTGAATCGGAGAAGCTGTTCAATACTAAACGCCGAACCTGAATTTATGCGCCTTGCAAGCACATATGGGGTCACACATACACATACGGTGTCACCCATTAGCCTCCGGTAGTCAAGTGGTCGAACAAAATACTCGCAAACAAGTGCGATAAAAATTGAAACCCAACAGCCATCACACTGCATTCTGCAAAATATGATTTCGTGCCCTTTGCTTCACTGTGTGGTTGCGTGAATCGCACCAGTCACCCATGTGGATCAAGCGAAAGCGGTGTTATCCTGTTTCGCCCTGGCAGCACGGCTGCCCCAGAAGCATCCCGGTACCGTCTTGCGTCCAAATGGTGGGCAGATCTGTGGCTACCGTTATCGTAAACGGCTCCAACCCTGAGGTATCCCCACGAATTTACCCTCCCTCCAATGAATCGAAGTAATCTACTAAAAGGGCTTTCGCCTGCTCCAACATTGAGGCGGATAACTCAAAAACGACATAGCGGCAGGAGAATAACGGGGTCAGAGTGAGTTATCTTAACTCACTCTGACCCCGTTATTTTGTGACCCCGTTATTTTGCGTGACCCCGTTATTTTGCGTTATTTTTGACCCCGTTATTTTTCGATTGAGACATTTCATCAGTGATTCTCTTTTTGATATTTTGCCCCGCAATTATTTTTCTGTCATGTCACTCTGTTAGCAAATTGTTCTTCCGTAGAGTTGCAAGCGCTGTTTCCAATGAATTTTTATGCGACTCGTCCGCATGACAATAACTATAAAACAATTTTACTTTATAAGAACTCATAGCAAGGCACCACGCCAGTTGTGATAATTTTCATTCTAAGACAAGAATCTTACATACCAATTTTAAATAAACATTCTGCCAGAATCTTTGTGGGGTCAGGTTCGGTTGTTTCTTGTGTAATCACACGTTGAATCAATGGGGTCCATTGGCCTGTTTCTGTCAATAGCTTGAGTATTAACCTGTAATTAACCATATTCCTTGAGTTCTTTACGAGCCATCAGATAATTGGGATAGACACTTTCCACCCGTTTCCAGAATGCAGCAGAGTGATTCATTTCGATCAGGTGCGACAGCTCATGCGCCACTACGTAATCCACCAGATGCGGGGGCATTTGGATCAAACGCCAGTTCAGGTGAATAACGCCACGGTTATTACAGCTACCCCAGCGAGTTTTGGCACGTGACAGACGAAATGGAGGGTGCCGTACATTGAGTTTCGGGGCGTACACCAGGATACGTTGCTTAAAGCAGGTGATAGCTTGTTGGTGATACCAGGCCAGTACAAATTTTTCTATTTGCCGAGGATTTAATTCGGGTATTAATTGCTTTAAGTCTGCCCCGTTCTCTACTTCTTTAACGGATTGCCGGGCCATTTGTATTTCACCCGATGTTTTCATGGCGATCTGCCAGGGTTCACCGAGTAATGGATAGATCGCATTATCAGTCCAGGTTAATGCGAGGTTTTTTTTGTTTCTCCAATGTTCAAGCTTTTTGGTTATCCAGTCCGCTCTTTCCTGCAGGATAGTTTCAACATCGGGTATTGAAGCTTGCAATGGAACACTGATACTCAGGCCATGACTGTCAATTTTTAAACCGATGGATTTGCGCTGACAACGTTTCAGTGTGTACGCGATTTCTTGTCCGTTTAAATGGGCGTAACACAGCATAGTCAGGCTTTTTGGTTATTCTGGTTACTTATCCGTAACATTTCCGCTTCAATCCAGGCTTCCACCTTAGCGTTCAATTCTCCCGCTTCCATTCCGGCGGGATCAATCGGTTCACCGATACTGACAGTTATGGTGCCGGGGTGTTTGACGAAAGAATTTCTCCCCCAGAATTCACCGGCATTATGCGCTACAGGCACTACCGGTACATTGGTGTGTGTCGCCAACCATGCGCCACCGATCCGGTATTTACCTCTTTTCCCCGGCGCGATGCGCGTGCCTTCCGGAAATATCACGATCCAGAATCCTTGCTGTAATCGATCCTTGCCTTGTTCAACGATCTGCTCCAGAGCTTTTTTTCCTGAATTTCTGTCGATGGCGATCGGACTGGTCATGGCCAATCCCCAACCAAAAAAAGGGATGCGCAATAATTCTTTTTTAAGCACCCACACCTGGGGTGGAAAGATTTTCTGAAAAGCCAGCGTTTCCCATGCGGATTGATGCTTGGAGAGCACAATACTCGGAGTTCTGGGGATATTCTCCGCTCCCAGGATTTGATAGCGAATGCCACATAGGTTACGCAGCAGAAACAACATGATCAATGTCCAGCTGGAGGTAACGCGATAACGGTTATGCGGCGATAATGGAAAACAAGCCAGTGTGATCAATGCATAAGGTGGCGTAATCATAATCTGAAGCAACATATAAAGTGTTGAGCGTAACGTTGCCAGTATCATGCTTGTCCAGCCAGAGAATCGACCGCCATGGACAGATTCTCGAAAATCTGCGTATTGGCAGGAATGTCTTTTTTAGCGCGAGTTCTTTGTCCTTTGCCCGTCAACACCAGAATCGGTATTGCACCGACTGCAGCAGCAGCCTGCAGATCCCTTAATGAATCACCGATTGTTGGAACATTATTTAAATTAACCCCATATCGCTGCATGATTTCTTCATACATTCCAGTCGCTGGTTTACGGCAAAGACATTTGTCCTCATTGGTATGCGGGCAAAAAAATATGGCATCAATCCGCCCGCCTGCCTGATTAATAGCCTTATGCATTTTGTCATTAATCGCATTGTAAGCGGCCATGTCCATTAGCCCACGTCCAATACCCGATTGATTGGTTGCAATAACGACGCGATAGCCGGAATGCGTCAAACGGGCGATCGCCTCCAGGCTGCCCGGGATAGGTATCCATTCATCCGGCGTTTTGATAAACGTATCACTGCTCTGATTAATAACACCATTATGGTCGAGGATGATCAGTTTCATATCAGGCCGCCAGTTTTGAAAGATCGGCTACACGATTCATTACCTGATGTAGCTGTGCCAATAGGGCAAGCCGATTATTACGCAATGATTCATTTTCAGCATTCACCATCACATGATCGAAAAAGTTATCGATCGGCGATTTCAGGGTGGCAAGTATTCGCAGCGAAGCGGTGTAATCCCCGGCGATAAAAGCTTCGTTGGTTTTAGACGACAGGCCAGTTAATGCCTGATAGAGCGCCTGCTCGGCGGGTTCTTGCAGCAAACTGGCATTCACCTCGGCACTGATGTTACCTTCTGTTTTTTTAAGGATATTGCCAACCCGCTTGTTGGCAGCCGCGAGACTGATTGCTTCAGGCAATGTCGCAAAAGCGCGCACGGCGGCGAGGCGTTTGGGGATATCACTTAGATTCTGAGGATTCAAACTGAGAACAGCGTCGACTTCCTGGGCCGTGTAACCTTGTTCACGCAAACTGCCAGCGAGCCGCTCATAGATAAATGCAAACAATTGCCTACTTGTTTCTTCTGGAACAGTGCGAGTTAAGACAATATCTACTTTTTCTTTTGCTCCTGCTTCCTTTCTTATTCTGTTTTCTAAATTTTCATCATAATGAGCGATAGACTTATGAGTTCGGGTTAATTGTTCATTGCTGATGTTGATGACTTGTTCTATCAGTTTATCCAACTCCAGCGACAAGTTTTTCTCAATCAATATGCGGATAACGCCTAGGGCATGGCGGCGCAATGCAAAAGGATCTTTATCACCGGTTGGGATTTCGCCGATACCGAACATATTCATCAAGGTTTCCAGTTTATCCGCCAGAGCCACACAAATGCCGACCGGGTTGCGCGGCAATTCGTCACCCGCGAAGCGCGGTTTGTAATGGTCTTCAATGGCAAAAGCGATATCGTCACCTAAGCCTTCGTGTTGCGCGTAGTAGCGCCCCATAATGCCTTGCAGTTCCGGAAACTCGCCCACCATATCGGTGAGCAGATCCGCTTTTGCCAGCGTGGCGGCTTCATAGGCTTGGTTAGCCAGTGTATCGCCGCCACCCAATTGCTCGCTGATCATTTTGGCGATGACGCGGACATAATGCATGCGCAGTCCTTGTGAACCCAGTTTATTGTGATAGACCATCTTATCCAATCCAGGGATACGAGATGCCAGCGTTTTTTTACGATCCTGATCAAAGAAAAACTTGGCATCGGCCAGGCGCGAACGAATCACGCGCTCATTCCCGCCGATGACTAAACTGGGGTCTGTTGGTTGAATATTGGCGACTAGCAGAAATTTGTTGGCCAGCTTTCCTTGTGTATCCAGCAGCGGGAAATACTTCTGATTCGCTTTCATGGTTAGAATCAAACATTCTTGGGGCACTTCCAGGAATTCAGAGGCAAATTTACCGACCAGAACATTGGGGTGTTCAACTAGCGCAGTCACTTCATCCAATAAAGCGTTATCGTCAACCGGGGTAAGATTTTCCTGTGCAGCCGCCGCAGCGAGCTGGCGCGTGATTGCTGCACGACGTTCGGCAAAACCGGCAATGACAGCGCCTTCGATTGCCAGTTGTTGCGCGTAACTATCCGCATTGTGCAACACGATGGGATTGACTTTCGCCTCAAAGCGATGCCCTTGTGTTTCGCGCCCGGCTTGCAAGCCTAGAATATTGACTGGAACGATGTCTGCGCCATGTAATGCAACCAGCGCATGCGCGGGACGTACAAAATGAACACTTTGCCAGCCATCCGCTAACTGGTACGTCATGACCTTGGGAATCGGCAATTTACCGATGGCTTCCTGCAAGGCTTTCTGTAAACCATCCGTCAACTGTGTTCCTTTGACTGTACTGTCCAGAAACAATGTTTCCGTTTTACCCTCCATCACACGTTTAAGCTGCGGCACGATGGAAGCATCGACATCCAGGCTGGCCAGTTTCTTCAATAAAGGAGGGGTCGCTTGCCCTTGACTATTCAGGCCGACAGCCACTGGCATTAATTTCTGGGATGCCGCTTTATCCGCTGCTTGTGTGGCCACATGCGTAATATGAACGGCAAGGCGCCGGGGTGAAGCATAGGCTGTGATACGCGCTTCTTCAGTGACGAGATCTTGTGATTTTAAGCTGGCTGCTAATAATTCCGCAAAGCTGTTGCCAAGCTGTTTCAGTGACTTTGGGGGTAACTCTTCCACCAATAATTCAACAAGTAGATTTCTGGATGTCATGCGGGTCCTGCTGAATTTGGCATTTGCGCAACCCATTCACGGGGCGCCATCGGGAAAGGGGGATCCAGGCTTTCCCGGCTGGCATAATAAGCTTTGGCAACCTGCCGTGACAGATTCCGGATGCGCCCGATATAGGCCGCGCGCTCAGTGACTGAAATGGCGCCGCGCGCATCCAGCAGGTTGAACGTATGCGCCGCTTTCAAAACTTGTTCGTAGGCAGGCAACGCCAGTTGCTGTGCGATTAAATGATGGGCTTGCGTTTCATGCTTGCCAAATGCCAGAAACAGAAATTCCATATCACTTTGTTCAAAGTTATAAATCGATTGTTCCACTTCGTTTTGATGATACACATCATGGTAAGTCAGTTCCTTTGTCCAGGTTAGATCAAAAACGCTTTCCACACCTTGCAGGTACATCGCCAGCCGCTCCAATCCGTAGGTGATTTCACCGGTTATGGGTTTGCAATCAATGCCACCGACCTGCTGGAAATAGGTGAATTGAGTCACTTCCATGCCATTGAGCCAGGCTTCCCAGCCCAGCCCCCAGGCGCCCAGTGTTGGATTCTCCCAGTCATCTTCAACCAGACGCACATCATTCTGCGTTAAATCAAATCCCAGTTCGCGCAACGAATCGAAATACAAATCCAGAATATTTTTGGGAGCGGGTTTGAGTACCACCTGAAATTGATAATAATGCTGCAAGCGATTGGGGTTATCCCCATAACGCCCATCTTTAGGCCGACGGGCTGGTTGCACATACGCCGCTTTCCATGGTTCAGGACCCAAAGCGCGTAAGAAAGTGGCAGTATGGCTTGTTCCTGCACCCACTTCCATGTCGTAAGGCTGCAGGATTGCGCAACCTTGCTTGTCCCAATAGCGTTGCAGGGTAAAAATAATTTCCTGGAATGTGTGTGTTGACATGAGAAATCTGAATCAAGCCTTTAAAATAAAAGTAAATCGAATTTTACAGGGTTTTACGTGAAGCGCGAAAGGCTGATATGAATCCCATGCCTAATAATAAGCTGGCAAGTCCAAGCACCAGGTAATTTCCGGTGCGTACATAAAGTGTGGCACCAGTGAATCCCTGAGCCAACCCATGTAACGCTGCAGTGGTGAAAATTTCTATGGTTTGCAGTACCTTGCCGCGTTCGTCAATGATGGCGGTAACACCGGTATTCGTTGCACGCAGCATATAGCGCCCGGTTTCCAATGCGCGCATTTGTGAAATCTGTAAATGCTGTTGAGGTCCGATCGAGCGTCCGAACCAGGCATCATTACTGACATTAACCAGCAGGGTTGCCTGGGGTAATTGATTGATAATTTCTTCACCAAAGACATCTTCGTAACAGATATTAATGGCAACATGCTGTCCTGCCAGGTTCATCGGTTGTTGAGCAACACCACCGCGCGAGAAATCGGACAATGGAATCTGCAATACACGGATAATCCAGCCGAATATTGGTTTTAAAGGAATAAATTCACCAAATGGAACCAGATGGTGCTTGCGATAACTTTGTTCTGGCGAAGAACCAAAGCTAAACATGGTGTTGTAATATTCATCACCGTCATTAGCCGTGCGCTCAGCCAAGCCAATGAGTACATCGCCAGCGTTATTTTTGGCATGCGCAGAAAGATAGGATAAATACGACGGTGGTACGACATCGCTAAAAAGTGGAATGGAAATTTCCGGGGTCACAATCAGGCGGCTGTCACTTTCCAGTATCAGTTTGGCGTAAATCTCCATGGTATTTTCAATATGATCTTCACGCCATTTCATATCTTGAGCGATATTGCCTTGCAACAAACTAACCGTTACAGGTTCTCCCTGGGGTTTTACCCATTCAATAGATTGCAAACAAAAACCACTGAACCAAATCAGCATAAAAGACAATCCATAACGCCATTTTCTGAATCCTTTTTCAATCCAGAAGAAAAGCAAGGCAGCGCTGAATACCAACAAAAGTGAAATACCATAAACGCCTATTATGGGCGCAAATCCCACCAATGGGCTAAAGGGTGCTTGTGAATAACCGAGCGCCAGCCATGGGAAGCCGGTAAACAGACTGCCACGTAACCATTCAAACAACATCCATAGCGCAGCCGCAACTGATGCCCAGCTAAACGGTGAAGTTAAGCGAAGTTTGGCTAATATCCAAAGACTCAAAGCTGGAAACAGGGACAGGTAAGCGCATAGTATCATCAGTGCAATTACTGCGATGGGCATGGGCATTGCACCAAAATCATGCAGGCTGACATAGATCCAGGTCACCCCTGCACTGAACAATCCCATGCCAAAATAAAACCCCAGTAGTGCTGCTTGCAGAGGAGTTTGGCTTTTGTGGCAAAATCCGAACAACAATGCCAGCGTGATTACGGGTACCGGAAAAAGATAGAATGGCGCAAAACCGAGTACGGTTAGCATGCCCAGTAAAATAATACTCAGTTTGATATAAAAATTCTTCAATCGAGCCAAAAACGGATGTGTAATAGATAAAAAGTGATGGCGAGGATTTAGGCTAACGGGTATTTATTGTGTGCAGTATGCAATTATATGCACTTTCATGATTTAATGCTGTTCTCACCAGCTGCCTATCATAAATTAATCGGTGACTGCTGTGCGCACAATTTTAATCTTGCGTTTTTGTGGCGACATTCAATCTGCAAATGCTAAATAATTATTTATTCACTTTATTGCCGGTATAAAAGTAGAATATGCACAATATGCTCATTGTTATGAGTAGTATTTATCTATAAACCGAAAGATCTGGTGAATGAAGAATGATATTACGCTTTTTAATTGAACGGATCTGAACGGGACCTTTTAGGTATTAAGGGATAACGGTATCTTTTGTCTTATATTTGGAAACCAACTGGATTTTTCATGAAATTTAAAATTCTATGCGTGTTATTGCTGTTTGGACTTACTGCCTGCGCGCAGATTCCCACTAAAGAGGAGACAGAAGAAACGGGAGAATCCACTGAGCAAGAAGAAATCAGTCAACTCAATTTGCCTAGGCAGGAATTGACCGCACCCATTTTATTTGATTTTTTAGTGGGTGAAACTGCCTTGCAGCGAGGCAATCTGGATATTGCAGTCAGCCGCTATGTCAAGCTGGCGAAGTCAACGCGCGATCCTCGAATAGCCAAACGCGCCACTGAAATTGCCTTGCATGCAGGGAATCCATTTGCAGCAGAACAAGCTGCGATTATGTGGCTTGAACTTGATCCCGACTCAGTAGATGCCCGTCAAACTATTGCAGCACTATTGGTAAATCTGGGCAAACTGGATGCAGCGCGACCTCATCTAGAGAAATTGCTGGCTTCGGAAAAAGACAGCATTGGAAATGCGTTTATGCAATTAAACCAGCTGTTATCGCGAAATCCAAATAAAGTAGCAACGTTGCAGTTAATACAACAACTCTCTCAACCTTATGCAGATTTGCCGGAAGTACATTTTACAATTTCTCAGGCAGCATGGTTTGCTAATCAGCACCCTCTTGCTTTGGATGAGATGCAGCGAGCACTTGCCTTACGTCCCGATTGGGAAATCGCAGCAGTTCATAACGGAAGAATATTGCAACGTATTTCAAGTGCCGATGCGAGTGAGTTTTATCGTAGTTATCTGAAAAAATATCCTGCAGCAAATGAAGTGAGGATTGCTTATACCCGGGTATTAATAAGCGATAACCATTCTGATTTGGCGCGAGAACAACTGCAACAGTTATTAGACAAGAACCCAGAAGATGCTGAGGTCATGCTGGCAATTGGATTGTTAGCTACAGAAATGGGTGATTTTGATATAACAGAAATGAGTTTTAAAAAGGCACTTGATCTGGGATATAAAGATCCAAATGCTGTGCATTTTCACCTGGCACAGATTTATGAGGAAATAGGACGCCCCGATATGGCCATGGAGTCCTATCAAATGGTAAAAAGTGGTGGCCGTTATTTGCCTGCACAAATACGTTACGCAGATTTGCTGGCAATGAAAGGCTATTTGAAAGAAGCGCGCGAGCACTTACAGAAACTTCCAGCAACCAATGATCAGCAGACTGCACATTTGATATTGGCGGAAGCACAAATTCTGCGGAGATCTAAAGCACATCAGGAAGCATTTGATTTGTTGAATAATGGCTTAAAGAAATTGCCTGATTATCCCGAGCTGCTTTATGATCGTGCTTTGGCTGCAGATAAACTTGGCAAGTTTAAAGTTCTTGAACAGGATTTGCGTAAGCTGATACAGCTAAAACCCGATAACGCTCACGCTTACAATGCACTGGGTTATAGCCTTGCTGAACGGGGTGATCAATTGCCAGAAGCTTTGAAATTAATTAGAAGAGCGGCTGAGCTTTCCCCGGAGGATCCTTATATTATGGATAGTCTTGGCTGGGTATACTATCGCATGGGTAATTTTGTTGATGGATTGAATTACTTGAATCTAGCCTTTGCAACTCGTCCTGATCCTGAAATTGCGGCGCATTTGGGAGAAGTGCTTTGGGTACAAGGCGCTAAAGAAGATGCTAAAGATATTTGGCGTTCTGCCTTAGAGAAAGATCCGGATAACGAAGTATTGCTTGAAACCGTACAGCGGTTCATAAAAAAGAAAATGATTGATTAATTTAGTTTTCTGAATTTGTAGTGTAGTCTAGTCAATCATTTTTGACTTGGGATTTAGCCAGAATTTAATCTGTGATTGATGAGTGCCCAATGCTGTATTGGTTTGCCTATCCTATAAGACCATGAGAATAAATCATAAATTCTATCATCCAACTGACAGATGTAGTGCAACAAGTCGTAACTTGGCTGTACAATTAAAATAATGCTATTAATGTAATCAAAGAACTCTCACAGCTATCGATAAAATCCTCAAAAATGCTTAACACTTCACCAGTACTTGAATTTAAAAGCAGTACTTTTTTTGCGCCTATTTTGATCCTTTTCAATAATGAAATAGCTGCAATTGAACAAGCACTGCAAGAAAAAATTAACACGGCGCCGGAGTTTTTTAGAGATTCTCCCTTAATCATCGATTTGCGTGAATTAAATAAGCAGAATCAAGATTTAGATTTTATTCAGATATCAGAGGTATTACGTAAAATAGGTTTTTTTCCGGTGGGTATACGTGGAGGTAATGAGCAACAAAATAAACAAGCGCGCTCATTATCAATTCCGATAGACACAGTTCGCAAACAAGGTAATTCAATCATAATTGGCGAGACACAAAAACAGGAGCATATAAAACAGCCTCCCTTACAACCTGAAGTGACCGTTACTAAGGAGCTGGTGAATCCTGTTGTTCCACCGGTTTATGTGGCAGCAACACTAATTACCCAACCCATTCGTTCCGGTCAGCGCATCTATGCGTCGGGTGATTTGATCATTATGTCTCAGGTCAGTGCAGGTGCCGAAATTATGGCTGAAGGCAATATACATGTCTATAATACACTCAGAGGACGCGCTTTGGCGGGTGTGCATGGCAATACAACTGCCCGAATATTTTGTTTTGATTTACAGGCAGAACTCATATCAATCGCAGGGGATTATAAAACCAGTGAGGATTTAAACAAGCAAATATACAAAAAACCAGTGCAGATATATTTGCAGGATCATGCTTTGATTATCAAAGAGATTGCTTAAGACCATATAGTAAAGGAGGCTCAATTGGCAAGAATTATAGTCGTGACATCAGGAAAAGGTGGTGTTGGTAAAACAACAACTAGTGCAGCGATTGCCATGGGGTTAGCAAAAAAAGGCCACAAGACAGCTGTTATTGATTTTGATGTGGGTTTACGTAATCTGGATTTAATCCTGGGTTGTGAGCGACGAGTTGTGTATGATTTTATCAATGTTATCAATGGTGAAGCCAGCATCAATCAAGCATTGATCCGTGATAAAAACTGTAATTTGCTTTATATTCTCCCGGCTTCTCAGACACGAGATAAAGATGCGCTCACACAAGAAGGTGTTGGCAAAGTTTTAGAGGAACTATCCAAGGAATTTGAATATATTGTTTGTGATTCTCCTGCGGGCATTGAGAAAGGCGCAAATTTGGCACTTTATTTTGCAGATGATGCCTTTGTCGTTACCAATCCAGAAGTTTCTTCGGTCAGAGACTCAGATCGTATGCTGGGTATCTTGTCCAGCAAATCACGGCGCGCCGAAAGAAATGAAGAACCTATCAAGGAATATTTGTTACTTACCCGATATGATCCCGCCAGAGTAAAGTTGGGTGAGATGCTGAGTCTTGATGATGTGCAAGAAATTTTATCTCTGGAGCTATTGGGTATTATTCCTGAATCAAAATCAGTCTTGTCTGCATCTAATGCGGGTATGCCGGTAATTCTGGATGAAAAGAGTGAAGCAGGTCAGGCTTATACTGATGTAGTTGCGCGGTACTTGGGAGAGAAACGGCCACATCGATTTATTGATGACAAACAAGGATTTCTCAGGAGGCTTTTCGGAGGAAGAAAATGAGCTTACTGGACTATTTTAGATCATCTAAACCTAAAACCGCAGCTATTGCCAAAGAGAGATTACAAATTCTCGTGGCGCATGAGAGAAGTTATCGCAATCAACCTTCCTATTTACCACAATTGCAAAAAGAGCTTTTAGAGGTTATCCGCAAATATGTGAATGTGGATCAGGATGCAATATCAGTTAACTTTGAGCAAGATGAAAATCAGGAAACGCTGGAACTCAATATCGTGCTGCCCGATTATCAGCAAGCAAATAAGGGATTGAATAATTAGGGGCTAGCTACCGCGCTATTAGAGATCGTTAGCTAATTTATGAATCGGTATCGGATAGCTTTAACATCGAATTGAAAGGTTTTAAATCACTATCGATCTGGCTCGGAGTTAATCAGCAGAGCATCAATATCTGGATTCTAATATTCTGTATTTTCCCATTATTTTCCGGTTGTATAGCACTGATCAGTCAAACTAAACCTGATACGGTTGTCACGACTATTTTTACTGAACCTGTTGCAGAGGGGCAAAATGTATCAGCTGCTGATTTTAAACTCCTTGGCAGAATATCCATCCAGACTGGGAATGAGCGTTCTTCGGGTAGTTTTCGCTGGCAACATCTAGCAATAAGTGATGAAATTCTGTTACTTACGCCATTAGGTCAGGCAGTGGCAGAAATAACAAAAAATCATGATGGTGTGCGTTTAATTACTTCAAAGCTTGATACTTTTTATGCAACGAATGTAGAAAATTTGACAGAAGAGATTTTTGGATGGCGTTTGCCGCTCGATGGTTTGCAATACTGGATACAAGGCACACATTCACCTGTTACCGCATCGGAAAAGGATCTGGATAACAAAGATCGGGTTGTAGCTATCCGGCAAGACGGCTGGCAAATTCATTATAGTAGCTACACTCTAGCGCAGTTAAATCAAATTTCTCTCCCCAGAGTGCTGGATTTAATCTATGAGAATCTGAGAATTAGACTGGTTGTGGATGACTGGAAAGCCGAGTAAATTTTTTCTACATTAAAATCAACTATATAATTGATACGTATCTATGCTGACATTCCCCGCCCCTGCCAAGCTTAATCTTTTTTTACATGTCATAGGGCGTAGGCGGGATGGCTATCATTTATTGCAAACAGTTTTCCGTTTTTTAGATTTTTCTGATCAATTAAGCTTTAAATTGCGTGCAGATGGCGTGATCAAACTGCATAATCCCATTGCGAGTGTGCCAGAAGATAAAGATTTGTGTGTGCGTGCTGCCAAGCTGCTAAAGCAAAAAACGGGCGTCAGACAAGGAATTGATATTTTTCTGCAGAAACAGATCCCAATAGGCGGTGGCCTGGGTGGTGGGAGTTCTGATGCAGCAACTACTTTATTGGCACTTAATCAAGTGTGGAAGCTGAATTTGAACAGGGATCAGTTGCTTGAATTAGGGCTGCAGCTCGGTGCAGATGTTCCCGTATTTATTTTTGGGCAAAATGCTTTTGCAGAAGGAATTGGCGAAAAACTGGCAGCCATTAAACTACCACAAGCTTGGTATTTAGTTCTTGTACCATCAGTACAAGTATCGACCGCAGAAGTTTTTGCAAGTAAAGAATTGACACGCAACACAATACCTATCAAAATACCGCCCTTTTCTGTCTGGCAAGGACAGAATGATTTGGAATTAGTCGTTTGCCGGGCATATGCTGAAGTAGCAAGATGTTTGGAGTGGCTAAAGCGACTGGAAAATACTACAATAGCAGCAATGAGTGGTTCGGGTGCTTGTGTATTTGCTGAATTTGCGACAGAGTTGGCAGCACAAACTGCTTTTGAACAAATTCCTGATGATATGAAAGGCTTTGTGGCGAAAGGATTGGATTATCATCCCATGCACAAGTCAATGAAATAAATATTTTGGGGAGTCGCCAAGTGGTAAGGCACCGGATTTTGATTCCGGCATTCGTAGGTTCGATCCCTACCTCCCCAGCCAGATTTTAGTTTAGTAAAGAACCTGAATATGAATCTATTTCATAAGTAAGTAGAAATAAGATCAGGTTCTGCGTCTCTGTGAGCAACTCATATTAACAGGAGAAACCTGTGCTCTCCTTTTTTCCAGCTAATTATCTCAAAGAAATAACATGTCTTATGACAGTTTGATGGTTTTTACCGGTACTGCCAATCCTAAATTGGCACAGGATGCTGTAAAGCATCTTAATATCCATCTAGGGCGTGCGACTGTTGGGCGCTTCAGTGATGGTGAGATCATGGTAGAAATCCTTGAAAATGTGCGGGGAAAGGACGTTTTTGTATTGCAATCCACTTGTGCACCTACCAATGATAGCCTTATGGAGATACTGGTCATGGTAGATGCCCTGAAACGTGCATCGGCTGGTCGCATTACGGCTGCAATTCCCTATTTTGGATATGCACGTCAGGATAGAAGGCCGCGCTCAGTTCGTGTGCCGATTACAGCCAAGGTAGTGGCAAATATGTTGGCAACGGTTGGAATTGATCGATTGCTGACCATGGATTTACACTCGGATCAAATTCAGGGGTTTTTTGATATTCCTGTTGATAATATTTATGGCATGCCTCTCTTGTTGGGGGATGTCTGGAAGCATAATTACCAGAATTTAGTGGTTGTGTCGCCCGACGTCGGGGGTGTGGTTCGTGCCAGACATATGGCCAAGCGTTTGGAATGCGATCTGGCGATTATTGACAAGCGGCGCCCAAAACCCAATGAAGCGAAAGTTATGAACATCATTGGTGAAGTTAAAGATCGTACTTGTGTGATCATTGATGACATGGTGGATACTGCTAACACGCTGTGTGAAGCAGCCAGAGCATTGAAACAGCAGGGTGCAAAATCTGTGCTAGCTTATTCAACACATGCTGTATTGTCAGGTAATGCGGTAGAGCGCATTCAGAACTCAGCTTTGGATAAATTAGTGGTAACTGATACGATACCCTTACGCGCGGATGCAATGGCTTGTGATCGTATTTGCCAGCTAAGTATCGCAAATTTGCTGGCAGAAACTATGTTGCGTATCAGTAATGAAAGCTCATTAAGCTCACTATTTATGGAGTGAATTGAGCTATTTTTTTAACCGGTTTGTTTGGTCGCGGACAAATCACAATTATGGAGTAGTAGAAATGAAAATTGAAATCAGTGCCGATAAGCGCACATTGCAGGGAAAGGGTGCGAGCCGCCGCCTGCGTGGTTCTGGTAAAGTTCCAGCAATCATCTATGGTGGTGATCAAGAAGCACAATCTATTGAAATGAATCACAATGATTTATTTCACAAACTCAAGCTGGAAGCTTTCCATGCGTCTATTTTGTCTTTAAGTGTTGCAGAAAAAACAGAACAAGTATTGTTACGCGATATTCAAATGCATCCATTCAGACAGCAAGTGCTGCATGTGGATTTTCAAAGAGTTGATAAGAACAAGAAAATACACATGAAAGTTCCATTACACTTTATCAATGCAGAAATCTCCCCAGGTGTAAAAACCTCTGGTGGTATTGTTACTCATATACTTACTGAAGTGGATATTAGTTGTTTACCAACGGATTTACCAGAATTCATTTCGGTAGATTTGGCTGAACTAACAGCAGGACACACACTTCATTTAAGTAATTTGGTCTTACCCACGGGGGTAGAAGTTCTATCATTAGTCAAAGGCGATGATTTATCTGTCGCAACTATTGTAATTCCGCGCTCTGCACTCTCTGATGAGGCTTCCAGTGAGGAAGCAGGTGCAGAGAAAAAGGCTGGATAAGAAAAGAATATTTAGCTGTTCTGAGAACTTGATAAATCTTGCTGGGATTAAACACATGCCAGCAGGTTTTGTTTTTCTGAATAACAATTCGATTAGAGTGACTCACTTTACTTTTGCCAGATAAAACTATGCTAAGTATCAGCCAATTGTGCATAACACATGAACAACAACATAAGAAAAAACAATATATTCTTATCTCTCGGACAGCCTCCTAGTAGAACCCTGATGGGTTTTCGGTGAAATCTTATATTAAGTCATGAAGCTTATTGTCGGTCTGGGCAATCCAGGTAAAGAGTATGTCGATACACGCCATAACGCTGGTTTTCAGTGGGTACGTCGATTATCCGGGATGCTGCATGTGACGCTAAAGCCGGAAATACGATTTCATGGGCTGTGTGCACAGGTAAATCAAAAGGGTATTGATCTGTGGTTACTGGAACCGCAAACCTACATGAATGCAAGCGGGCGTTCTGTGGCTGCATTGTGTCAGTATTATAAAATACAGACAGATGAAATGATCGTTATTCATGATGAACTGGATCTGCCTCCAGGAATTGCCAAGCTAAAGAGAGGCGGTGGTTTGGGTGGCCATAATGGCCTCAAAGATATTGCGGCAAAGCTAGGTACCCAAGATTTCTGGCGATTACGAATTGGTATCGGTCATCCGGGTGATCGTAATGCTGTGGTTGGTTATGTGTTACATCCACCCAGAAAGGAAGAAGCGCTATTAATTGATGAAGCCATTGAGAGAAGCCTGGAAGTATGGCCACTTCTTGCTCAGGGTACTTGTGAAGCAGCCATGTTGAAATTACATACCAAAGTATAAGAATCATATAGAAGGTTTGTGCCATTAATTTCTAAAACCTTCATATCATCGTTGTTTAAACAATTTTAATGAGAATCAGGTCATGAGTTTGAAATGCGGAATCGTGGGTCTTCCCAATGTAGGTAAGTCCACATTATTTAATGCACTGACCAAAGCAGGGATTGCTGCAGAAAATTATCCCTTTTGTACGATAGATCCCAATATCGGCATTGTTGAAGTTCCAGATCTGCGCTTGCAGAAACTCAGTGAGATCGTTAAACCACAGAAAGTACAGCCAGCTATCGTCGAATTCGTTGATATTGCCGGACTGGTCGCCGGTGCCTCTAAAGGGGAAGGACTCGGTAACAAGTTTCTTGCCAATATTCGTGAAACTGATGGTATTGTAAATATGGTGCGCTGCTTTGCAGATGATAATGTTGTCCATGTAGCCGGTAAGGTGGATCCCATATCCGATATTGAGGTTATCCAAACTGAATTGTCTCTGGCTGATCTGGCCACCGTTGAAAAAACACTCCAGCGTGAATCCAAAGTGGCTAAGTCAGGCAATAAAGATGCCATTAAGTTTTGTGCATTACTGGAAATGATGCAGGCGCATCTTGATCAAGGAAAACCAGCTAGAACACTCGTTTTAGATAAAGATCAAAAACAATTATTGCAGCCGCTTTGCTTATTAACTGCCAAGCCGGCTATTTACGTTGCTAATGTGAATGATCATGGTTTTGAAAATAATCCACTATTAACACGAGTAGAAGAATATGCAACCAGTGAGGGTGCGCCTGTAGTGGCAATATGCGCTGCACTTGAGGCAGAAATTGCAGAACTTTCTGATGAAGATAAGCAAATCTTTTTATCTGATATTAATCTGGAAGAACCCGGGCTCAATCGCTTGGTACGCGCTGGCTATGAATTGCTTGGATTGCAAACTTATTTTACGGCCGGTGTTAAAGAAGTCAGAGCATGGACTATCCATAAAGGGGATACTGCGCCACAGGCGGCTGGTGTCATCCATACTGATTTTGAAAAGGGCTTTATTCGTGCCGAAGTGATTGGTTATGATGATTTTATTGCCTGTAAAGGCGAGCAAGGCGCTAAGGAAGCTGGCAAGATGCGCTTGGAAGGAAAGGAATATATCGTTAAAGATGGCGATGTGATGCACTTCCGCTTCAATGTTTAGTTGTTGTTGATATCAGATTAAGTCGCCACAATGACACGCACTGCATCCAATCTCAGATGGGTTGAATTAAAAGCCAATGTCAGGTTTTCCAATTGCTGTTCAAAAAACCGGATTTCTTCTTCGCGTACATTTGGATTGACCTTGCGTAAAGCTTTGAGTCGTTCGATTTCCAGTGTGAAAACTTGTTTTATTCGCGCTTCAGCCTGTGCAATGAGCTGCGGCTCTTGCTCATTGGCTTTCTGCTCGCTCATGGCCAGCAATGCCTTTATCGCGACTTCTTTCAGTTGTATCACCTGCTTGGCGATGCCCGCCGCTACCGGCACCAGATGCCGGTTGATCGAATCATGATCCAGGTGCGGATAATCGCCGTTGCCCTGATCATCCATAAAGATACGAATCACAGCGGGCGGCAGATAACGGTTACTTTGCTGAATGTCATGCCCACCGGCTTCCAGTATGTATATGCTTTCAAGTAACAATGTGCCGGGCTGCACATCTTGATGTTTTAGTGCAGTGACTATCGCGTTACCCGATTCATGATTTAAAATTCTATCCATTGCATGGATGACCATCGGGTGTTCCCAAGTTAAGAAATACATATCTTCATTGGCTAAAGCAACCTCTCTGGAATAAGTAATTACCGATCCTTCATCCATTAAGCCGGGAAACGGCGTGGTCATATGTTCACTGGGCTGGATCAAATAACTGCCCGTGCGATGTTCCTCAATATCTATGCCACAACAATCAAAAACGGTATCCATATATTGCGGCAAACTTGAACTGGCATCCTGGAAACAGGCAAGTTGATAGAGTTTGTTCGCAACTGCTGGTCGGAAAGAGTTATATTCCAGTAACTTATCACGTCCACGTTCCAACGCATCATTCAGTGTCTGATTTTCTGATTGTGTGGCACTAATTAAGCTTGATAGCGCCTTAACATTTGCTTGACGTTGATGAAGCGCTGCTTTCAGAGCTGTTTCAACCTGTAAAAACACAGTTTGCCCAGCCGGGCAGGTTTTTTCAAAAGCATTCAATCCCTGGTGATACCAGTGAAACATAACTGCCAGTGCACTGTTTTCCAGATAGGGAACGTATATGTTTATGGTATCAGTTTGACCAATTCGATCCAGCCTGCCAATGCGCTGTTCAAGTAAATCAGGATTAAGTGGTAAATCAAACAAGACCAGATGATGGGAAAATTGAAAATTGCGTCCTTCGCTACCGATTTCCGAACAAACCAGTAATTGGCTGCCCGCGTCTTTATCAGCAAAAAACGCGGCTGTGCGGTCACGATCAATTAAAGGCATACCCTCATGGAATACCGGGATATGTTGACCAGTCAATGCCTTAAGCGCCTGAGCGATATCACGAGCGGTTTGTGCATTAGCAGTAATGACTAATATTTTTTCAGGTTTTAGTTGCTTGAGCGTAGTGCTTAACCACTGAATACGTGGATCGATTTCTGTCCAGTATGGATCTGCCGGCTCAGCGCTTACCTGATAGAGCAACTCGGGGCACAATAATAATTGGGGTCTTGATAGATCCGTTGTTTCAAAAGTCGTCAAGCAATCTTGATATTGTGCAGGTAACGTCAGGGAAATAGCGGTAAGCTTCCTTTCAGGAAACCCTTTAACGGCTGCGCGAGTGTTACGGAACAGTATGCGACCGGTTCCATGCCGGTCCAGTAATAACTCAGCCAGCATTTTTCTTGCTTGCTGGACTTGTTCTGATTCTGCTTTCTTATTTTGCAGTTGGGTTAGTAATTCTTTTGATTGTGTGGGATCAGTTATCGAAATAATAAGTTGCCTGATTTCGTCATCCAGTTTCTGGTCGCCAAGTAACGCTTCTACTGCTTTGGCAATTGGCTCATAGGATTGTTCTTCAGCAACAAAGGCTTCAAAGCTGTTAAAGCGATTGGGATCAAGCAAACGAAGGCGAGCAAAATGACTGGCTTTGCCTAATTGCTCCGGTGTGGCTGTTAATAACAGTACGCCTTTCGTACACGCTGCCAGTTGTTCAATCATTGCATACTCCGGACTGACTGTTTGTTCAGACCATTGTAGGTGATGGGCTTCATCGACAACCAGTAAATCCCAATCGCCTTTCAATGCAGCTTGAAATCGTTTTGGGTGTTGGCACAGAAAATTCAGGCTGCAAAGGATCAGCTGCTCACTATGAAATGGATTTTTCCAATCAATACTTACTTCCAGCGACTGGCAACGTGCTTCATCAAATACACTGAATTGAAGATTAAAACGTCGCAGCATTTCCACCAGCCATTGGTGTATCAATGTTTCCGGAACCACAATGAGCACTCGCTTGATGCGCTCTGTTAACAATTGTTGGTGCAGTATTAATCCGGCCTCGATAGTTTTTCCCAGTCCTACTTCATCAGCCAGCAGAACACGGGGGGCATAACGACGCGCAACTTCATGCGCAATATATAGCTGATGCGGAATCAGGCTGGTGCGGGTACCGGCTAATCCATAAAGCAGTGTGTTTGCCAGTTGATTTCGCACTAACAATGTCTGATAGCGAATCTGGAACCATTTATTCTGATCAAACTGACCATTAAATAAACGTTCCGTTGGGCGATTCAATTGCAAGTGATGAGCTAACTGTTCTTCAACAAGCTCAGTCAAATCTCCTCTCTCGCTCACACCGGAATAGATAATTAGACCGTCACGCTCATTCGCGAGAGTTACTTTCAATGAAATACCATCATGGCTGCTGATAGTATCGCCTGCTTTGAAAACAACACGCGTCAACGGCGCCGAAAGCTTGGCATATGAACGGGTTTCACCCACTGCCCTAAAGGCTATACTTACAACTCTGTTTTCAACAGCCTCGACTGTACCAAGACCCAGCTGTAAATCGACATCACATATCCAACGTTGACCTGGCTTAAAATCGTACATATATCACTTTGCGATTGAAAAGAAGAGGTATAGGAATGAAAATAGGTAATAAAACGACAATATTATTGTTTCTTAAATCTGCTGAGATGGTAAATAGACAACCGAGGGACTTGCAATATTATGTATTTTTACCCATAAAACACTACATATAGTATATATTATAGGAAAATGATTACATCATGTGGTATTTTGCAAGTACCTCAACAGTTAAACAGTTAATTTGCGACATAGCCAATAACTATTTTCTAATACAAAGCCGGATTAGAAAAATTTTAGCCGATTAATTTTATTAAGCTAAAAAAATTAATCGGCTATAGAAATATGAAACTGCACACCATAACAAACACTACCGCAAAGTCATTTCATTAGAAATTCAAAAACAAATTAATTGCCAAAACATGTCCCATCATATCAGGGCGGGGGTTATAGGGTCTATTAACAAGCAGGTTCATATATCCAATTTCACCGGTAACAATTGGATTGAATCTATAAGCTGCCCCAACAAAAGCCCTGTTCTGATCGAAGCCTTGGGTAATAAAACCTTGATGAGGGGTCGTCATATTAATAAACAATTCATCTTGTACCACAAAGCTAAAGTTAGGAGATATAAAAGGCAGTGGAATCGCCAGTTTTATTAATTGCCGGAATCGATAAGCAACATTATTGTTACCAGGATCGGGAGCATTATGGTCAAAGAAACGCTCCTCAAAGCGACTGCGCCACGTTAATCTGCCGAATGAGAAATTGTCAGCCCATAATGCTTGTTGCCAGATCCGATTCTCGTTAAATGAATTTATCGTAAACGGTTGCTCAGTTGGAACCCAGGCATAACCTAACCAGACACTCATTTTGTCAGTAACAGAATAGCCTACGCCCGGGCGTATAATGCCCTGAGAAAATTGGGAAGCATCATTTCCAAAACGTCCCTGACCTTCCATCCAGAATCTGAATTTTTTTAATTCAGGATTAATTAGAGCTAAGCTACCTTGTGCTGTAGTATTTCCCCATACCTGAAAATCATCTACTGTGCTCTCAGCAGCAGCTGGGTTACTAAAAATCAAACCAAGCGCTGTCCATATAATAAAATTATTTATTTTTTTAAACATGAAATATCCTTTTAAAACAATCTAATTCTGTGAAATTGTTAGGTAAAGTTGTTTGTTTCTGAATACAACATCTATTATAAGCAACAACTCACGTTTATATTGATTGTAGGTGGTCGCTTACTCCATTTTCTTTCAAAATACCGCGTGATTCTTTCACTAGGAGGCCGTCAGAGAATAGAGTGATCTACTGCGGAGAAGCTATTTTGGCCATATTTCTCGATCATTTTCGTTAAATAGAATAACTATTCGCCTCAAATGTTCAAAAAATCTGCCTCAAAATAGCTTCTCCTCGCTACGACCACTATTCTCTGACAGCCTCCTAGAAAGAAAAAAGTTGAGCTCGTCCTTATTACGCGGTCGCGCAGGATAGCATAGTAAATGTCAAGAAAGTGTTAAGAAAAAACCGTAATTCCGAGTATATTTTTATTATCCATCAATTTTGCTGCTTAAATGGACGTGAGGGTACCCAGAGTGTTAAGAAATAAACGGGCCTATAACTAACTGCTTGAACAGTTAGAGCAAAAGCTGGTCGTTAAATTGTTGGACTCGAAGGTGCTTCATGCTGATGAGACAGGCATTAATATGGGCAGTAAAAATCACTGGTTATACCCCATGCTGCATCAATACTTGATATTTCGGATCGAGTATTGATGCAGCATGGGGTATAGATTCATTGTTGAATTTCAATTTTCAAATCTTCAAAAAATCAAATAATAATGCAGTGTAGAGTATACATTGCGTTTCCAGTCATCAGTTGACGCTCTATAATATTATGCTCATGCCAAGCGCAGCAAATCTAGAAACTTACTGGAACGCTTGCTGGATGATGAACAGGAAACCTTACGCTTTATGATCGATACAGATGCCCCATTTACCAATTAAATAGAATCTCCTGCTTTCAAGAAGGATTTCTCAGGAGCATTAAAACAGCAATACCATTTTATAAACAGGGGAATATTGCTATAAAAATCATGATTTTTCCTTGTTAGGGCAACAGCGGCATGCTAGAATTTCCATTCGATTAATTAGCATGTAGAAGATATCTATAACTAAGAAAATCTAAGTTGCGGATAATAAGGAAATTCGGCCAAGTAAATGTAATTATCGTTAATCATGGTGTGGTTCTTACAAAACAGGATTCTGGCGTATGACTTCCGTAAGCTGGCTGAACAGAATAAACGTTCAGGTTTGTAACGTTCTTAGTCGTGCTTGGAATCTGTAAAATTAGTAATCATGTGGGGGGAAATATGAGAAGTAAATCAGTAGTAACCCTGGCGGGGGTGTCCGCTCTCGCTTTGTATTCAAGTATGGCAGTAGGGTCTAAGTATAATTTGCCCGAGCCGCAAAGCATCATAGCAAAAGATATCTATGATCAGCATATTATGCTTATGTGGATATGTTTGGCCATTTTTATCGGCGTATTTGGAGTTATGTTTTATTCCATACTCAAACACCGTAAATCTCTGGGTTATAAGGCAGCAAACTTTCATCATAGCACTACAGTTGAGATAATCTGGACGGTAATACCATGTCTTATTCTTGTTGTAATGGCACTGCCAGCAACGAAAACGGTTATTGCAATGAAGGATACTTCAAGTCCGGATATGACGATCAAAGCGACTGGTTACCAGTGGATGTGGGGTTATGATTATTTGCAGGGCGAAGGTGAGGGGATTAGCTTCTATAGTAAATTGTCGACACCAAGAACTCAGGTTGAAAATAAAGCACCTAAAGGCGAGAACTATCTGCTAGAAGTTGATAATCGTGTAGTCGTGCCGGTAGGTAAAAAAGTACGCATTATTTTGACAGCAAATGATGTACTTCATGCTTGGTGGGTGCCGGCGTTGGGTATTAAGCAGGATGCTATTCCAGGCTTTATTCGTGACACATGGTTCACAGCAGATACTCCAGGAATTTATCGTGGGCAGTGTGCTGAATTGTGTGGTAAAGATCATGGATTTATGCCGATCGTGGTAGAAGTAATGGAAGCAGGTGACTATACTCAATGGGTGGCTGCTCAGTCAGGTGCATCTGCAGTTAAGACATCAATGCGTTCAGATAAGTAAAAGGAGATAACTATGGCAGCAGTACATGGTGACGCACACGGTCACGGACATGATGATCATCACCCGAGCGGAATAATGCGCTGGGTAACAACAACCAATCATAAAGACATTGGTACGATGTATCTATGGTTTAGTTTTGCTATGTTTCTGGTGGGTGGAACATTGGCAATGGGAATTCGTGCTGAGTTATATCAGCCGGGTATTCAGATATTACAACCTGAGTTATTCAATCAATTTACCACATTGCATGGCCTGATAATGGTGTTTGGTGCCATTATGCCGGCCTTTGTGGGTTTTGCAAACTGGCAAGTGCCCATGATGATTGGTGCGCCAGATATGGCTTTTGCTCGGATGAATAACTGGAGTTTCTGGTTACTACCAGTAGCAGCTACACTGCTGGTTGGTTCATTCTTTGTGCCAGGTGGTGCCGCAGCAGGTGGTTGGACATTCTATCCACCGCTTTCTACGCAGGGCGGTCTGGGTGTAGATTTAATGATTTTTTCAGTTCATATTTTAGGTGCTTCCTCAATTATGGGCTCAATTAATATCATCACGACTATCCTGAATATGCGTGCGCCTGGTATGACAATGATGAAAATGCCACTGTTTGTATGGACATGGTTGATTACTGCCTATTTGCTGGTTCTGGTTATGCCGGTGCTGGCTGGTGTAGTAACCATGTTGCTGACAGATCGTCATTTTGGCACAAGTTTCTTCAATGCGGCCGGTGGTGGGGATCCAGTGATGTTTCAGCATATTTTCTGGTTCTTTGGTCACCCGGAAGTTTACATCATGATTTTGCCATCATTTGGTATTATCTCTGAAGTAATTCCAACATTCTCGCGCAAACCATTGTTTGGTTATTCGTCAATGGTTTATGCGACTGCATCCATCGCAATTTTATCTTGCGTGGTGTGGGCGCATCATATGTTTACAGCGGGTATGCCAACCGTTGGGCAATTGTTCTTCATGTATGCAACAATGTTGATTGCTGTTCCAACAGGGGTGAAAGTATTTAACTGGACGGCAACCATGTGGCGCGGATCGATGACATTCGAGACACCGATGTTGTTCGCAATTGGATTTATCTTCCTGTTTGTGATTGGTGGTTTCAGTGGCGTGATCTGTGCGATTGTTCCGATTGATATACAAGTTCAAGATACTTACTATGTCATTGCACATTTCCATTATGTTCTAGTGTCTGGATCACTGTTTGCTATATTTGCTGGCGCATACTACTGGATACCGAAATGGTCTGGTCGTATGTACAATGAAACGTTAGGTAAATGGCACTTCTGGTTGTCAATGTTCTTCTTTAACATGACATTCTTTGTACAACATTTCCTGGGATTAGCAGGAATGCCACGCAGAATTCCAGACTATAATTTGCAATTTGCGGATTTCAATATGATTTCCAGTCTTGGTGCATTTGGATTTGGATTGACGCAACTTCTTTTCCTCTACATTATGATTAATTGTATCCGTAGTGGAGAAAAAGCACCGCAGATGCCGTGGGATGGTGCAACAACTTTGGAATGGACGCATTTGCCAACACCAGCGCCATATCATAGTTTTGAGACACCACCTATTCTTAAATAAAGGCAGTTAAGAGAAGTGTATGTCACAAGAAACAGAATTAAAGCGTAAGAAGTTAAGAACAGCGATGTTTCTGTTAATTACGGTTGTAGCACTTTATTTAGTGGTTATAGTAAAACAATGGTAGATAACAAATCAAAAGCTAACATAGTAATGATGAAAAAATTGTTTATTTTCACATTGATCATGTTTGTTTTTGGTTTTGCTCTTGTGCCATTTTATGAAAAGTTTTGTGAAGTAACCGGAATCAATAACTTGCTGCAACCTGATGTACGGACTAAAGAAACCCGAGTGGATGAGGAGCGTTGGATAACTGTGGAATTTGATGCCAATACAAGAGGCTTACCTTGGCAATTCAAACCATTGCAGACTAGCGCTCGCATTCATCCAGGTGAGCCAGTCAATGTGATGTACGAAATTACAAATGATTCAGATCGTGAAATTAACGGGCAAGCAATACCTAGTTATAGTCCACGATTTTTGGATAAGCATTTGAAAAAATTTGAGTGTTTTTGTTTCACAAAACAGGTACTTAAGCCAAATGAAATCAGGCAGATGCCAGTACAGTTCGTGATTGAACCAAGCTTACCTGCAGATATACATACAGTGACTATTTCATATACTTTTTTTGAATTGCCGGATGGCGCAAGTACGGTCATAAAATAAGGAGATAGAAGTTTGGACAAGATTACTGAAAAAACAGCAAATGTGAGTGTTTGGCAAATTGCTAAAGCAGTAATGTCCGCCTTTATGGGGATTCGTAAAAAAAGTGATCTTGAAAATGATGCTGCAATATTGAAACCAGCTCATGTAATCATTGGTGGGATTATCGGAGGTTTGCTTTTTGTAATTGGTGTGTTGTTACTGGTTAAATTGGTTCTTAGTTAGAAATTGAATAAATCTATAAGTAAGAGGAGATAAGAATGAGTCAAGAATCCGGACACTATTATGTCCCAGCTCCATCGGCATATCCAATCATTGGATCAACCGCGCTATTATGTATGGGATCGGGTGCTGCCCTAACCATGAATAAAATTGAGCTTGGTTATGGCCTTTTGGCAGTAGGCTTTGCTATCCTAATTTATATGTTATTTGGATGGTTTGGGACTGTCGCAAGAGAAAGTGAAAGTGGGAAGTTTAATAGCCAGGTTGATGTTTCCTTTCGTTGGGGAATGAGCTGGTTTATTTTGACTGAAGTGATGTTCTTTTGTGCATTTTTTGGTGCACTATTTTACATGCGTAATTTTTCGATACCGTGGCTGGTAGAAGAAAGCAGCGTGTTAGGAAATCAATTCTGGTCATCCTATGATGGTACATGGCCAACTGCCGGGCCAGGTGTACATGAGCAATTTACTCCAATGGGCGCATGGGGCTTGCCAGCATTCAACACGATGTTACTTTTGACTTCAGGCGTTACATGTACTTTGGCGCATTGGGCATTGAAAGAGAATAGACGTGATGGCTTAAAGAAATGGTTGCTCGCAACTATATTTTTAGGTGCTTTATTCATAGGCTGTCAAGCTTATGAATATATACACGCCTATCAGGATCTCAACCTGAAATTGACAACGGGGGCTTATGGCTCAACATTCTTTATGTTGACTGGTTTCCATGGATTCCATGTAACAGTGGGTGCTATCATGCTGACCGTTATCTATTTCCGCACTGTTGCCGGGCACTTCACACCTGAGCATCACTTTGGTTTCGAAGGTGTGGCTTGGTATTGGCACTTTGTTGACGTGGTGTGGCTAGGACTGTTTATTTTCGTGTATTTGATGTAAACGGCAGTTATTAATAAAAAAGATTCCAGCTTTTGCACTGTGTTTTAATAGTTACCAGAAAGCACTTCTGGTAACGTGTAAAAGTCTGGAGCCTTTTGTTTATGAATTAAGAAAAGAAAATCTATGGGCTTTTCTTCTAAAGCTTGCTAACAAATTAGGATAAATTTCCTAAAATAAGCAGTCAATCTAGTATAAAAATTTATGTAGAGAGAAAATGATTGTATTGGGTTACCGCTTTGAGCCAAAATTGTGGGTAGTCATTGTTACCACGGCTTTTGTAATCCTATTCATCGAACTGGGTAAGTGGCAATTATCTCGTGCTGATGAAAAAAATGAACGTCAAGAGCAACTTGAGCAATATGCAAAGCAACCTGCTATTACATTGCCAGGAACTTTAGTAAAGCTAGAGGATTTTCAGTATCGTGAAGTAGAAGTAGGAGGTGAATATCTATCTGAACATACGATATATCTGGACAATAAAACTTACCAGGGGCGTGCCGGGTATCACATCATTACACCACTTAAAGTTTCAAATAGTTCACTGCATGTTGTGATCAATAGAGGTTGGATTGCAACAGGATATGATAGATCGGTATTGCCGTTAGTTCCTGAAGTTAAGGGAGGAGTAAAAGTTACTGGCACTGTGGTATCGCCAGAATTGAGAACCTTGGAACTCTCTGCTAATGTAGCAACTGGCGAAGTCTGGGGTAATTTTAATCTGCAGCGATATCAGGAAGTAACGGGATTAGAAATGCAACCCCTAATGGTGTTACAGAAAAATAAAGTAGAAGATGGTCTGATACGTGATTGGCATAGGCCCGATTCGGGCGCTGCCAAAAATTTAGGTTATGCTGTTCAATGGTTTTCATTGGCAGTCACAGTAATCATTATATTCTTAGTGCTGAATGTCAAACGAACAAATTCAAAAAACAAATAGGCGTAAGTTTTTACTACTGCTGGCATTAATGTGTTCACCCGTTGTTATTTCTTATGCATTATATTTTTCAGATTACAGGCCAGGAAGCACTCATTATGGTGATTTGATTCCTATCGCTAAAGTAGCAGGAACAGGTATAAATCTGAAGGATAATACAATTTTCCGAATGAAGGATTTGCATGGTAAATGGGTATTGCTTACGGTAGATTCTGGGCATTGCGATGAGGCCTGTCAGGCAAAATTATATTACATGCGCCAAGTACGATTGGTTCAAGGTAAAGAAAAACATCGAATTGAACGGTTATGGCTTATCAACGACAACACCATACCAGATGCAGAATTCGTTAAGCAATATGAAGGCACATTCTTAATCAATGCAGAAGATAGTGAAATACTTGGTTTCATTGAAACCAAAGAATTACAAACTAAACACATATATTTGATTGATCCGATCGGTAATTTGATGATGCGCTTTCCTGAGAACGTGGATGGTACAAAAATGGGTCATGATATAAAACGATTGTTGCATGTTTCACAGATGGAGCATTAGCAACACAGAATATGTTCATGTCGAAGCAAAATTGGCATGAATCAAAAGTTAAGAATATTCAATTCAGATGAATAGAGGAGATTATTGACATGGCTACTAGTATGACTTGGCATGAAACAGCGTCGCGAATCAACCAGTTTTACCGCTTGACCAAGCCGCGTGTTGTATCGTTGATTGTATTTACCGCAGTGATTGGTATGTTTTTGTCAGTGCCTGGTGCTGTTCCTTTAGATATTTTAGTGTTGGGAACAATAGGTATTGCGCTCGTAGCTGGAGCTGCTGCTGCATTAAATTGCTTGGTAGAGCAGAAGATGGATGCGGTCATGGCACGGACAAAAGGCAGACCACTGCCGCAAGGAAAAGTCAGTGTGCCAGAAACTTTATTTTTTTTGATGATTGTCGGTGGGCTGGGACTATTCATTTTGTATCAATGGGTTAATGAGCTTACGATGTGGCTGACACTGGCTACCTTTGTGGGTTATGCCATTATCTATACCGTTATCCTGAAACCTTTAACACCACAGAATATTGTAATAGGTGGCGCATCCGGTGCCATGCCGCCAGTTTTAGGATGGACGGCGGTTACAGGTGAGATAACAGCGGATGCATTGTTATTATTTTTAATTATCTTTGCCTGGACGCCACCTCATTTCTGGGCTCTTGCACTGTACAGAAAGAATGAATATGCATCGATTGGCATGCCCATGCTTCCCGTAACGCATGGCGACCAATTTACACGTTTGCATGTTTTGCTGTACACAGTCATTTTGTGTATCGTGACGATCCTGCCGTATATTACGCAAATGAGTGGTTTGATCTATTTGGTGAGTTCAATTGTGTTGAATGGTGTCTTTATGTACTACGCCATACAAATTTATCTCAATTATAGTGATCAACTGGCACGAGAGGCATTTCGCTATTCGATACTGTATTTAGCGCTGTTATTCGTAGCATTGCTGGTAGATCATTACTTCTTTTTCTAGTTTCAAGAATTGAGTTCAGAAATACTGCGCTTGTACTATTCGTTGATCAGTCTCAGTTGTCACCGGTAAAATTGCAAGCGCAGATTAGAGTAAAAATCTTAGACTTACACAGTTTAAGGAAATAATTTTCCGGGATTGAGAATATTGTTTGGATCAAACAATTGTTTGATATTCTTCATTAAATTCAGCGTCACGCCATCAATTTCTTTCGTTACAAAAGCACGTTTTTCGCTACCAACGCCATGTTCTCCCGATAATGTGCCTCTGAGTTTGATAACCAGATTAAATATTTCATTTAAACAGCTTTCAGCTCGCGTGACTTCTTCCGGATCATTAGGATTAATCAACAGATTCACATGAATGTTGCCGTTGCCGGCATGGCCAAAATTTACATTGGATAGTTGGTACTGAGAACTTAGTTGTGTCAGACCAGCCAGAAATTCGGGTAATGTATTAACGGGAACCACAACATCTTCATTAATCTTCTTGGGTGCAATTTCACGCAACAGAGGGGATAATGCTTTGCGTGCTTTCCACAGTGCCGCAATATTTTCTACCTGACTGGCTTGAATCAATCCATCGGCTTGACACGCATCAAGAATTGCAGTCATTGCATCAGAAATATCGTTACTGGAACCATCTACTTCAATCATAAGCATGGCATTTGTATCAGATGGCAGCATGTCAGGATAGCGGCCACGTATCAGGTTTAACGAGCCAGAATCCAGAAATTCGAGCGCGCTAGGTAGTTGTGGTAGCGACATGATTTTTACGATAGCCGACGTGCAGCTTGGCAGGTCACGAAAATGAGCAGTAATGCCAGCAATTACACTGGGTAATGCCGTGAGTTTTAGTGTCGCCTCTGTAATAACAGCCAGCGTGCCTTCTGAGCCAATCAGAAGGCGGGTAAGATCATAACCGACCACGCCTTTGGTGGTATAGCAGCCAGTTGTAATAAAATCTCCCGCGCCAGTGACGGCTTTTAGACCCAGAACATGCTCTCGTGTCGTGCCATATTTAACCGCATGCGGGCCACCCGCACTGGTTGCTATATTCCCGCCTATGCTCGAAAACATGGCGCTGGAAGGATCAGGCGGCCAAAAAAAACCATAAGTCTTGGCAGCATCCTGAATGGATTGATTCAATACGCCAGGTTCGGCCACAATCACTCGATTAGCAGGATCTACCGAAATGATGTTAAGCATGCGTTCCATGGATAAGGCGATGCCTCCAAATTCAGGCAAGCTGCCACCTGCTGTGCCGGTACCGCGCCCACGAGGAATGAGCGGAATCCGATATTGATTACACAACGAAACGATGTACTGTACTTCTTGGGATGTTAAAGGAAATAAAACGGCGTCCGGCGGAAAGATTTTGCGGCTGTTATCATAAGCATAGGTATAACAATCAACCGGATCAGTATAAAAGCGATCGGGTGGAAATGCGTCATGCAAATCTGTTAACAAGTTAGCTGGTAACATAGACTAAAATTAGTCATGAGAAGTATTAATCCGGTTAATTCAGATACTCAAATACTTTCACAACATTGACTACACCTACGGTTGCACTGGCAATCTGAGCAGCACTATCGGCCTCTTGGCGTGTAACCATACCGAGTAAATAAACAACTTTGTTTTCTGTCACAATTTTGACATGATTGATCTGAAACTTACCTTCAGCAAGAAAACGCGATTTAACCTTGGAAGTGATCAGTGTGTCATTGCTACGAGAGGGCAGCGAAGTATTTCCGGCAATGGCAATCTCATTGTAGATCTTGCGTACATTATCAACGCCCATAATCAGTTTCTCAATATCTGCCTTAATGGTTGCATTAGGAGCTTCGCCGGTTAACAGAACCATGCGGTTGAAACTGGTTACATTGATATGTACATTATTACCAAATTGCTGATTAATACGCCGTGCACTCTTTAATTCGATTCCTTCATCCTCAACGAACATACCGCTGGTTCTGCGATCTTCTGAGACATAAGTGCCCGTTTCAGCGGCCGTGCCAATAGCAAACATCGGTACACAACCAGCCAGAAAAGGAAGGAATAAAATGAGTGATAGCCAGGATTGATTGAGATATTTCATTTAATTTAACCTACAGGATTCATAAATTTTATGTCAGATAATACAGTAAAATAAGCCGATAACGAATAATCAATCACCTGAAGCAAGGCAAAAAAAGATTTAACCGTCCCCCCGCTTGTTTAATAAGAGATTGAGAGAACCATGTTGAATTTCCAAACTGCTGCAAAAGACAAAGCTAAAATTCTGGCCGAGGCGTTGCCTTATATCCAACGTTTTCATGGCAAGACCATCGTCATTAAATATGGCGGCAATGCCATGGTTGAAGAACCCCTCAAACAAGGATTCGCGCGCGATGTCGTACTACTGAAACTGGTCGGCATGAATCCGGTGATCGTTCACGGAGGCGGCCCGCAGATTGATGACATGCTGAAACGTGTGGGAAAACAAGGTGAATTTGTCCAGGGCATGCGCGTGACCGATGCTGAAACCATGGACGTGGTTGAAATGGTGCTGGGCGGGCTGGTCAACAAAGATATCGTCAACCTGATCAATCGCCATGGCGGCAAAGCCGTCGGCCTGACGGGTAAAGATGGCGCCTTCATCCGCGCCAGGAAATTATTAATGGCAGATCGTCAAACAGCGGGAAAATGGATCAATATCGGCCAGGTGGGTGAAATCGAATCGATCGATCCCGCCTTGATCGCCTTGCTCGACACGCAGGACTTCATCCCCGTCATCGCGCCGATTGGCGTCGGGGTCGAAGGTGAATCCTATAATATCAATGCCGATCTGGTGGCCGGTAAACTGGCTGAAATTCTCAAAGCGGAAAAACTGATTTTATTATCCAACATCCCCGGCGTGCTGGATAAAGACGGCAATCTGTTGACCGGACTGACTGCACAAAGAGTCGATGAATTATTTGCCGATGGCACCATTTCAGGCGGCATGCTACCCAAGATTGGATCAGCCCTGGATGCCGTTAAAAAAGGCGTTAAATCATGCCACATCATTGATGGACGAGTGGAACATGCGTTGCTGCTGGAAATATTGACCGATCAAGGCGTAGGTACTTTGATCAAGGAAAAATAGACACGCAACGGCAAGTCAGGCATTCAAAAGAGCGTCTGACTGACTTACCAGCGCTTGCCTAAAGCCGTCAAAATACCGCGCAGAATCTGAACCTCTTCTTTCTCCAGCCGCGCGCGTGCAAACAAGCGGCGGATACGCTGCATCAAAATCTTGGGTTTTTGTGGATCAAGAAAATCACTGGCAATCATTACCTGCTCAAGATGGGCATAAAATAATTCAAGCTCATTAAAACAGGCCGGTGATCCAATCGGAGTCGTGGGTTCTTCATTTTCCGTCAGCGCCATGCGCAACTCGTAAGCCATCACCTGAACAGCACTTGCCAGATTCAGCGAAGTGAACTCCGGGTTAGCGGGGATATGAATGATGATCTGGCACTTATTCACCTCCGCCGTGGTCAGACCGGAAGTTTCCGTGCCAAACAGCAATGCCACCGGCTGTTGCCGCGCATAGTGCAATAACTCCCGCGCGCCCTGCCGCGCATTGAACACATCATGGGAGAGCCCGCGTGTCCGCGCCGTCATCGCAGCAACCAGTACGGTATTTTCCAGCGCCTCATCAAGCCCGCTGCAAACCTTTATTTTCTCCAGGATATCCCGCGCACTGACAGCACGCGCATCCGCCTCTCTATCGGGGAAAAGCCTTGGGTTAATCAGATACAATGAACTCAATCCCATGGTTTTCATCGCCCGCGCCGTCGCCCCGATATTGCCGGGATGGCTCGTGTGGCTGAGAACGATGCGAACATGATCAAGCGGGCAAGGTGTATTCATAGTGAGATTGGGTTTCTGCCAAAGAGAGAGGAAGCTTAATTTATCAATCAACGCGAGTAACAAACATTGCCATGACCAGAATTCCGGCAGGTGCTACTCTTGTCGCTTGATTCTAACAGAGGAGATGGCCGAAAGCAGTGAGCAGAAGAAGTCACAACATCGATAGTTTTTTACTGAGATAATGAATCAATGACAAAAAACTTGTTGTTTTCCAGTTGCTAAGGAGCCGTGAAGAAATAAGTGTTACAGTTATTTATGAACGACTCCTAAGTAACAATTCGAATAATGATTTCCTTAGGCACGGATATTGCATGAATTCGCACGATGATCACGCAGGATATTGTTTTAACAATGGATTTTTCGAAGAAGCGGTGTAGTTATTCATACACCCGGCTGAGACAAATCCCTTGTGGAATCAAGAGACAGGTGAGGGCGTGTGCAATTCATGCAATATCCGGGTTAGGTAGCGCTGGCAGCAGGCAGGGATGCAGAGCTGCATGTTTGGTGTTTTTCTTGATACCGGACACAATGATTAATTTTATTTGGGAGTAATGTTGATGGGAGCACGCGTGATAGCAAAATCTTTACGGTCAATTTATCAGCTTAAGGTTACCCTTAAAGGTATTCGCCCGCCCATATGGCGCAGGTTGCTGGTAGCAAGCACAACAAGTTTGGAAGATATTCATGATATTTTGCAAACTGTGATGGGATGGACCGATTCGCATCTGCATGAGTTTGCTAAAGGCAGAGAACGTTTCGGAGTACCGGACGAAGATTTTCCTTCAGATAGTCACGATGAGGCTAATTACCGGCTTGATCAGGTGTTGAAGAAGGAAAAGGAAAAGCTGATCTATACTTATGATTTTGGTGATGGCTGGGAACATGAAGTTGTTCTTGAGAAAATCCTGCCATTTGAAACGGATACTGTTTTACCTGTGTGCCTGAAAGGGAGCCGAGCCTGTCCGCCAGAAGATGTAGGCGGAAGATGGGGATATGCGATGTTCCTGGATGCGATTTCAGATCCTGCGCATCCAGAGCATAAAGATATGCTGGAATGGATATCAGGTGATACTGACGGTGATTTTGACCCTGAGCATTTTGATCTTGCTGAAGTGAACAGTCTGTTGCAGGGATAACGCGATGGGATATATACTCCGCGCGGCCACAATTGCGGATTTCTGTTCAGCCATTTTATCCGATAGCTGCGTTGTGGAAACAGTTACATAGCCAGCTATGCGCCTGCTTCCTCGCCTTGCTCTCGAATAAAATGACTCGACCATAAATTCCGCAACCGTAACCGCGCGGAGTATAAAAAGAAGCGTCATTCATACCGCGCAATGGAATGGACTTCTCCGATCCGCAACTGATCAGAAATAGTATGGCAACAGGGACAATCACTCATCAGGAATTTGAACCCAATCATGGCAACTAGCGAAGACAAGACGGCAGATGACGGATCCAGTCAAGAATTGCAGCCTGAAAACAGGCTGGATGATGAGTTTTCGCTTGAAACACAAAGAGCATCGCTCAGTGGAGCCATACCCAAGAAAGCACCTCTCAGGAAAAGTTCATCTGGTCCTAATAACAAAGGACAATCGCCGGAAGTGCTTAGCTATCGCTATGACGACAAGCGCACCAACAATCCGCATGTCGGCATGGTCGATACGCATTCAGACGGTGTGGAAGGAAAAACCGCCTGGCAATACGACCCACATATCGATCCGTCGCTGAATTTTGATAGCAGCCGTTCGACCGTTGAGAATCTGATTGATGATGCGCTCGCATCCGGTGACAAAGACCGGATGCAAGTGGCGCTGGAACAGCTCAAGCGCATGCAGTCGCCGTATTTGAATTGGAGCGGCAAAGCCGAACGCACCAGTTTCGCAGTGGACACCGTGTCACTGCATGTGCACGAACGGATTGATCCGGCGACGATTCTGGCGGCGGTGCAGAAAAAGCTGAAAGACGGCAAAGGAAAACCCAGCGCCGCAATTCAACCGGATTTGTTCCATGCGCCGTTTGAAAACCTGCCGCTGCGCGAAGCCATCGATTTTTACAAACACGACCGCGACTGGGCGAACCGGCTGATTGCCGGGGATTCGTTGCTGGTGATGAATTCGTTGCTGCAAAAGGAAGGCATGGCTGGGCAGGTGCAGATGATTTACCTCGATCCGCCTTACGGCATCAAATACGGCTCCAATTTCCAGCCGTTCGTTAACAAACGCGACGTCAAAGACCGCAGCGACGAAGATCTGACGCAGGAACCGGAAATGATCAAAGCTTTTCGTGATACCTGGGAATTGGGTATTCATTCGTACCTGACTTATCTGCGCGACCGGTTACTGTTAGCGAAAGAACTGCTACACGAATCGGGCAGCGTGTTTGTGCAGATTTCGGATGAGAATGTGCATCATGTACGGGAGTTGCTGGACAATATTTTGGGATCGACAAATCACATTTGTACCATTGCCTACTCAACATCTACGGGCCGCACTTCAAATTACCTAGCGACTGTAAGTGACAATATTATTTGGTATGGGAAGAGTAAGGATATAAAGTATCGTCAACTCTTGATTGAGAAAAATGCAAATGAAAATACTGATGAAACAGAATATGAGTTAGGGGATTTGACTTCACAGGGCGCGGCAAGCGAGGAACAGCCATTTGAATATCAATGTGATGTTTTTTTTCCTTCCCCAGGACGACATTGGAGTAATGATCATCTTGTTGGTATGCCACGCATTGCAAGAGCTGGAAGAATTGTTCGTGTAAGTAATACACAAATACGTGCGAAAAAAGTGTTAAGTGAACGATCTACATCTCCACGCAATTCACTTTGGCTTGATACGCAATTTGGTGCATTTTCGAAAGAAAAAATATATGCCGTTCAGACTGCACAAAGAGTTATTGAGCGCTGTCTCCTGATGACGACCGATCCCGGTGATCTGGTGCTTGACCCGACGTGCGGTTCCGGCACCACCGCTTTCGTCGCCGAGAAATGGGGGCGGCGCTGGATTACCGCCGATACTTCGCGCGTGGCTGTGACGCTGGCGAAGCAGCGCTTGATGACCGCAAGCTATGATTATTTTGAACTCAAATATCCGCACGAAGGCTTGAGGAGCGGTTTCATTTATAAAACCGTGCCGCATGTGACGCTCAAGTCCATTGCCAACAATCCGGAGATCGACGAGATTTATGCACGGATGCATTCGGGGATTGAGAATACGCTGGCGGATCTGAGCCAATCGCTCAAAAATGCAAACGTAGGGTGGGTTAGCGATGCGGCAGCAGCGCGTAACCCACCGAAAGCCGCTCCGAATGATACCGCGCATGGTGGGTTACGCGATGAAACCGCTAACCCACCCTACAATGAAATGTTGAAAGAATGGCAAGTGCCATTCGATTTTCCGGTTGATTGGCCAGAGACTGCAAAAAAACCATTTGACGCCTTTCACGCCGCGCACCAGGCGATGCAGAAGAAAATGGACGACTCCATCGCGGCTCACGCCGGGCAGGAAATTCTGTATGACCAAGCAGCCATTTCCAAAAACAAGTTGCGCATTACCGGCCCGTTCACCGTGGAAGCGGTGCCGTTTGCCACCGTGCTGGGGTTGGATGAAGCCGAGCAACCCAAGGAAGCGGATATCGCCGTGGCGCGATCGGGTGCTACCTGGCGGCAAAGCCAATGGCGCGACGAATTGTTGAAAGCGGGCATCCGCGGCAAAGGCGGGCAAAAAATCCAATTGATGGATCTGGTGCCACTGCCCGGCGCGAAATATATTCACGCCATCGGCACGGTGGCCGACACCGGCGACAAAGTGGCGGTGAGTTTCGGGCCGGAGCATGCGGCTCTGGAGCAACGGCAGGTGGAGATCGCCATGCGCGAGGCGGGGGAGCTGTTCCCGTTGCCGAAGATGCTGGTGTTTTGTGCGTTTACCTTCGATCCGGAAGCCGCCAAGGATATCGATACGATCAAAGGCATTACGGCGCTGAGAGTGCAGATGAATACCGATTTGCTGACGGAAGACCTGAAGAAAGGGCGGGCAAGTAATGAGTCGTTCTGGCTCATGGGGCAGCCGGATGTTTCCGTCCAGCAAATCAAAGCAGGTCAATATCAGGTTGAAGTGAAGGGGTTTGATTATTTTGATACGAAAACCGGTGAATTGAGATCGGGAGGTAAAAAGAATATCGCCATGTGGGCGTTGGATACCGACTATGACAATCGTTCCCTGTTTCCACGCCAGGTGTTTTTCCCCATGGCCGGCAGTAAAGATGGCTGGAATAAACTGCGCAAGGATATTCGCGCTGAGCTCAATGAAGATTTGCTGGAACAATTCCACGGTACGGTATCACTCCCGTTTGCAGCCGGGGAGAACGAGTGCATTGCGGTGAAGATCGTGGATGATCGCGGTATTGAATCGCTGAAAGTCATTCATCTGGATCGGGAATAAAAGACGGTTATGCCTGATAAAATTCCATCCTCGCTGATTATCAATTCACCTTATAAAAAACCTGCTCGCTATTGGGATCAGGACGAGAATGGCAAATTATTAAATATCAAACAAGGCCGACGGCCTGCGGCGTATGAGTTGTATGACAGCCGCACCAATACCCGTCGTGTGGAAAAACTAGAGAACGTCAATCGCATCCGTGATCGACTGGATCAATGGCGCGATGCGGGTTGGCCCGGCGTGACCAGTGTGACCCGGCAATTATTGGAACATTGGCATGAACGGGGTGAATGGAGTGGTGAGGAACATCGCTGGATCGGCGGGCCACGTCAATACCCATTTTATTTTTGCCAGTTAGAAGCCATCGAGTCGTTGATTTGGTGGTTGGAGGCGCCCGAAGCCTATCAACAGGGTATTTTTCTTCAGGGCGACGGCGGCCCATGGGAACGTATTTGTAACAAAATGGCCACAGGGTCCGGCAAAACCTCGCTCATGGCTTTGATCATCACCTGGCAAACCTTGAATGCCATTCATTACCCTAAAGACGCACGTTTTTCAAAAGCAGTATTTATCGTAGCACCGGGGCTAACGGTAAAAAGCCGTTTGCAGGTGCTTTACCCAGGCGACGAAAAGAACGTCTATGATGAATTTCGCCTGTGTCCTAACGAGGCGATGCGGCAGAAGCTTAATCAAGTCGAGTTGTTGATTGAAAACTGGCATTCCTTGATGCCATTGAAAGAACAAGATCGATCAGTTGTTAAAAAAGGCAAAGAAAGTGACGAGGCCTTTACCCGCCGTGTATTGGGCAAGCTTGCGGCCACCAAAGACCTGATTGTGATTAACGATGAGGCGCATCACGCCTACCGCCAAAGGGCGGAACTTAAAGTCAGCAAGAAAGAGGCGGAAGAACTGGGGATTGATCTGGATGAGGCGACGCGCTGGATTGAAGGGCTGGATCGCATTCATAAAACACGGCGAATAAGGCGGTGCTTCGATTTATCGGCCACGCCTTTTGCGCCAACGGGTAAGTCGAATACTGAGGCGGGATTGTTTGAATGGATTATTTCTGATTTTGGTTTGAATGATGCCATTGAGGCGGGTTTGGTCAAAACGCCGCGTATTGTGGTGCGTGATGATGCCATGCCCAACGCGAAAAGCTACCGCAGCAAGCTCTATCATTTATACCGTGAAGAGGAGGTACGAGAAGATTTAAACCGTAAAGCCAATGTCACCGATCCGTTGCCGGATCTGGTGCAAAAAGCCTATGCCATTCTGGCTTATGATTGGCAGGTGACTGCGCAGGAATGGACCAAGAGCGGGCATGAAATTCCACCGGTTTTGTTAACCGTCTGTAACCGCACCGAGACGGCGGCGCGTATTGAGAAATTCTTCAATAATGGGGACTGTTTAATTAGAAATACTCAGGCACCGGATAAAACATTACGGGTTGATTCGAGGGTATTAGAAAAAGCAGAGCGCGGGGAATCTGTTACTAAAGACATCGATTATGACCAACGATTGACGGAGATTATTGAGGCTTCTGGTTTGCCATCAGACAAGAGGGAAGATTTATTTGCATTAAAGCAGCAGGAACAATTACGTGCATTGGTTGATACGGTGGGTAAACGCGGGCAGCCTGGCCAGAAACTGCAAAATGTGATTTCGGTGGCCATGCTTTCCGAGGGATGGGATGCGGCTAATGTAACGCATATCATGGGGCTGCGTGCATTTACCAGTCAGCTACTTTGCGAACAGGTGATTGGGCGAGGTTTGCGGCGTGTGGCGCATGATATGGATGAGAATGGTTTGTTTTTGCCTGAGTACGTCAATATTTTTGGTGTGCCACTTTCGATATTTCAGGATGTGGGTGAAGAAGGAGAAGCACCGCCGCCTCCCAAACCCAGTGTACGTATTGAAGTCGAACCCGATCGCAATCATCTTGAAATTCGCTGGCCCAACATCCAACGCATTGATAATGTGCTGAAGCAGCAGTTGGTGATGGATTGGGATAAAGTCGAGCCATTAACGCTTGATCCAATGAATACGCCACTCAATGCCGAAGTGGCTCCATCGCTCACCGGATTTGCGAATTTATCCATGGCATCGGAGATTGATCTTGAAAAAGCAGTTGAAGACTTCAGGCTGCAAAACCTTATATTTCGTGCAGCGAGAAAACTCTATTTGCAAAGTGCAGATAGCTTTAGCGGCGATAAACAATATCTCGCCATCCAATTGATTCGCATCGTGGAAGCATTCCTCGAAAGCGACAAGCTGGATATTCCCAGCCTCTGGCATCAAGATCCAACACGTAAGCAGATATTGTTCGCGCTCAATATGGATACGGTTGTAGGACATGTGAGCCGGTTTGTCAGTGCGCAGAATACTGAGAAGCTTGAAGCGATATTTGATGAAACGCATCCCATTGGATCTACAGCGCAAATGCGCCCCTGGTTAACAACCAAGCCATGTCAGGCGACTGTGCGTTCTCAGATTAGCCATGTGGTGTATGACAGCGCATGGGAAAAGGTAGTGGCCGATATCTGTGAGAAAGAGTCTTATGTGGTTGCGTGGGCTAAAAATGATCACCTGGACTTTATAGTTCGCTACCTGTGGCGGGGTTCTTCGCGTAATTTTGTTCCGGATTATTTAATTCGTTTAAATAATGGCAAAACACTGGTGTTAGAAGTGAAAGGTGTTGATAGCGAACAAAACCGGGCAAAACGCGCCGCAATGGAAACTTGGGTTAAAGCGGTTAATGAACAAGGTGGTTTTGGTCATTGGTGTTTTGATGTGGTATTTGAGCCTGCGAGAGCCCGTGATGTATTGCTGAAGCATGCGGAAAGAAGTAATTAATTTCTGTGTTTGATAAGTAGGTAATGAAAAAATAAGGAAATATTATTTATGAATCGTCAGCAAGCACTTGAAGTTTTGACTAAACTCAAACCCGATCTGGTTGAGCGCTTTGGCGTGACGCGGCTAGCCTTGTTTGGCTCAACGGCGCGCGATGAGGCCAGAGAGGACAGTGACATTGATATCGTGGTGGGTTTTGACGGACCGGCTACTTCAAAAAAATATTTTGGTGTGCAATTTCTGCTGGAAGATCAATTGGGTTGCCCGGTTGACTTGGTAACAGAGAAAGCGTTGCGGCCAGAGTTAAAATCCTTTATTGAGCGGGAAGCCGTTAATGTCTGAGCGTGAATGGCGGTTTTATCTTGATGATATGATTCGCTTTGCAGAGAATGTGCTGGTTTATTGTGAAGATTTGGATCAGGCGGCATTTGAAGCTTCTGGTTTGAATTATGACGCAACGGTGCGCAATCTGGAATTAATTGGAGAAGCGGCTACGCATATCCCTGCAGAAATACAAGAAACTTATGTTTCAATTCCCTGGCGGCAAGTAATTGCAACACGTAGCCGATTGATTCACGGCTATTTGGGGATAGATAATGATATTTTATGGAGTATTATCCAGGACGATATCCCAGTTCTCCTCACTGAGTTATGCCGTCTCAATGATCATTTAAAAGCGCAGCCCTTAAAACCATAAAATCAAGCGTGCAAGGTGGATTCATATTAAAATTGCGCTTCTGTTAAATTCTGAATCAAAAACATGCATCCAATGCTAACCATCGCGGTGAAAGCCGCGCGCCGTGCCGGCAGTATCATTAATCAGGCATCTCGGAATCTAGATTTGCTCAATGTGTCGAAAAAATCGCACAGTGATTATGTGAGTGAAGTGGATGGCGCGGCTGAAGATGCCATTATCAAGATATTGTTAACGGCCTATCCCGATCATGCGATTCTGGCGGAAGAGAGCGGTCGTCAGGGTGATCACAAAAAATCCGAGTTTCAGTGGATTATTGATCCGCTGGATGGCACGACCAATTTCCTGCATGGTTTTCCCAAGTATTCAGTTTCCATTGCCTTAAAGCATAGAGGTGTACTGAGTCATGCTGTGGTTTATGACCCAACCAGTAATGAATTGTTTGTGGCCAGCCGTGGCCGTGGCGCCTATCTGAATGATCACCGGATCCGTGTCAGTAAACGCACACGGCTTGAGGATTGTTTGATTGGTACGGGCTTTCCATTCCGTGATTTAACGCACATGGATGCGTACTTTGCCATGTTCAAGGATATTGTTCCGCGCACTGCGGGGATTCGCCGACCGGGCTCTGCAGCGTTGGATCTGGCTTATGTAGCGGCCGGGCGCTATGACGGTTTCTGGGAAATTGGCCTGGCCCCGTGGGATATGGCAGCCGGTTGTTTGCTGATTACCGAAGCAGGTGGGCTGGTGGGTGATCTGGAAGGCAATGAAACACAACTGGAGAGCGGGCAGATTGTGGCGGGGAATCCCAAGATATTCGGACAGTTGCTCCAGGTAATTGCGCCCCATCTCACACCTGAGTTGATCGAAGTGCAACGGTCTGCCAAATCATCCCGGGCGGCTCTCCGGGAATAGTGGTCGTAGCGAGTCCCGCAGTAGATCACTTTATTTTCAGACGATTGAGACGAAAACAAGTGATTTTTTGATCATTCGTCAGTGTGTTTGACAACCAATCCGACTTCCAGTACATTCATTTTTAGATGGAAAGGTGCGTTTGCTTTTCCTATATCTGGATCATGGGTTACTGTGGGTTTTGCGTAGATCAGATACAAATTAATTGACAGGCAAATAATATGAAACAAATAGTAACAGCAATATCAATAATGTTTTTTATCGTTCTTGGTGGATGTGCAAGCTATGGTGGATATCAACCGACCGTTGACTCGTATAATGATCCAAATCGTGCGAACATTCAACAAGACCTGGCTGATTGTAAAGCATTAGCTCAACAATCTGGCAGTACTGGTACTGAGGCTGTCAAAGGTGGTGCTGTAGGTGGTTTATTAGGTGGTGCCGCAGGAGCTGCTATTGGTGCTGTTGTAGGAAATCCTGGGGCAGGTGCTGCTATGGGTGCTGCTGCTGGTGGTATTGGTGGAGCAGCTTCTACTGGTGTAAATGCTGATAATCAATATAAGCGCGCGTATAACAATTGCATGAGAAATCGTGGTCATAACGTAATTGATTAAAATGAAATTCAACGACTTTTTATTAGAAGATAGCTTGCCCTCGCTAAGACCACTATTCACGACACTAGCGGATCTGAATTCAGTGACTGGGTGTTTCAGGTTCTTCAAAAGGCAGGTCTTGATTCTTTTCGTTGGGTTCAATCAAAGATTTCATTTCTTCCAGTGGTGGAAGTTCTTCCAGCGAACGAAGATTCAGATCGTCCAGAAAATGCTGTGTGGTGGCAAAAAGTGCGGGTTTTCCGGGCACGTTACGGTGTCCGACAGCATCAATCCAGCCACGTGCAGTGAGTGTTTTGAGAATCGAACTGGAAACGCTGACACCACGAATTTCTTCAATATCTCCGCGTGTTACGGGTTGTCGATAGGCAATGATAGCGAGTGTTTCCAGAATGGCGCGTGAATAACGCGGTGCTTTTTGTGGAGTTAGCCGATCCAGATACGGTTGCATGTCAGCTTTGGTTTGAAAGCGCCAGCCGCTGGCTACTGTGACCAGTTCAACACCGCTATCGGCCCATTTCTCGCGGATTTCTTCCAGTAATTTGGATAGCAGTGCGGCACTCAATTCATGATTGAATAATTTTCTCAATTCAGTAATGGGCAACGGTTCCTGCGTCGTAAGCAATGCCGTTTCCAGAATTTTCTTTGTTTTCGCGGGATTGAGCGAACCCAATGGCTCAGGATGATTGAGTGGCATCAATGGATCGAACATAAATCATTCCAAAATCTTTGGATTGAGAGATTTCTATCAGCAATTCCTTGGCCAGTTCCAGGATTGCCAGAAAGGTAACAACGACTTCAGCAACAGTGGCTGTGGGGTTGAACAAGCCGTAAAACTCCATTTGTTCACGTCCGCGCAGATCGCGCAGAACCTGGCTCATATAAGCACGCACTGAAAGTATTTCACGCTTGACCTGATGGTGGCGATTGACTTTAGCGCGCGTCAAAATGGTGACCCAGGCATGACGCAAATCATCCGTGTTGATGTTGGGTAATTGTTCGAATGCTTTTTGTTCGATCCATACCTGGATGATGGTAAAGTCACGCTTAGCCTGCGGCAATTCATTGAGGCGTAATGCCGCTTTTTTCATTTGCTCATATTCAAGTAAACGCCTGACCAGCTCAGCGCGCGGATCGTGTTCTTCTTCTGTTTCTGTCTTCGGGTTGGGCAGCAGCATGCGCGATTTGATTTCAATCAGTAATGCTGTCATGAGCAGATATTCAGCGGCTAATTCCAGTTGATCAACGCGCATCATTTCAACATAGGCCATATATTGTTTGGTGAGTTCGGCCATCGGAATGTCCAGAATTTCCAGATTATGCTTGCGGATGAGATATAACAGTAAATCCAGCGGGCCTTGAAAGGTATCCAGAAAAACTTCGAGTGCGTCAGGTGGAATATACAAGTCCTGCGGGATCTCCATTAAGGGTTCACCACAGATTCTTGCTATCGGGTGCGTGTCAACAGAATCAATCACTGAATTCACTGCTTCATGTTGTCCATTGAGTTTCAGGCCCAGTTACCCCGCTTGAGGGGGGTATCAGGAATAACTTAACCCCATGGCTTCCCTGATGTCGCGCATGGTTTCTTCCGCCAGCTTGTTGGCTTTCTCGCAACCATCCGCAATGATGTTGCGTACCAGGGTTGGATCTTCTTCATACTTCTGAATGCGTTCAACCATCGGTGCTTGTTCAGCCAGGATCATGTCAATAACGGGCGATTTGCAATCCAGACAGCCAATCTCTGCATTCTTACAACCCCATTGCGCCCATTCTCTGGTTTTGACATCGGAATAAACCAGATGGAATTGCCATACCGGGCACTTGGCAGGATCACCTGGATCGCTACGCCGGACTCGAGCCGGGTCAGTGGGCATCGTGCGGACTTTTTTCCGGATGCTTTCGGGATCTTCCCGCAGGTTGATGGTGTTGTTATAGGACTTGGACATTTTCTGACCATCCAGCCCGGGCATTCTGGATGCTTCGGTAAGTAAGGTTTCGGGTTCGGTCAGTATCATTTTGCCACCGCCTTCCAGATAACCAAACAATCGTTCCTGATCACCCAGGCTAAGATTCTGTTGCTCACTTAGCAACGATCTGGCTTCTTTCAGTGCGTTTTCATCGCCCTGCTCCTGATAAAGATTTCGCAACTCTGTATACAATTTTGATTTCTTTGAACCCAGTTTCTTGATGGCTGATTCAGCTTTTTCTTCAAAACCAGCTTCCTTGCCATAAATATGATTGAATCGGCGTGATATGTCACGCGTGAATTCCAGATGTGGCGCTTGATCCTCACCGACGGGAACAAGGTTTGCGCGGTAGATCAGAATGTCTGCACTTTGCAGCAGTGGATAGCCGAGAAAGCCATAAGTGCTGAGATCTTTCTCGGATAGTTTTTCCTGTTGATCTTTATAAGTGGGCACGCGTTCCAGCCAGCCCAGTGGTGTCATCATCGAAAGCAATAAATACAGTTCTGCATGGGCGGGTACTTTGGATTGTATGAACAAAATGGCCTGCGCTGGATCAACGCCCGCAGCCAGCCAGTCAATCACCATATCCCAAACATTTTGTTCGATAATTTCCGGGGTATCGTAATGGGTCGTTAATGCATGCCAATCTGCGACAAAAAACAGGCATTCATGTTGTTGCTGCAACTTCACCCAATTTTTTAATACGCCATGATAATGTCCTAAATGCAGGCTGCCAGTAGGGCGCATGCCTGATAAAACGCGATCAGCAAACATGTTGTATCCTAAATTAAAACGTTGTTAGATATATAACCCAAAAATTGACACGATCATTATTTTAGTCCAGGTAATAATAGGCCAGATGACTGTGCCAAGTACTCCAGTGAATAACAATACCAGTAATATCATAAAGCCGTAGGGTTCAATTCTGGAAAACCGGTAAGCCAACCGGTGTGGCAACAGACTGACCGCCATACGGCCACCATCCAGAGGCGGTAACGGTAGCAGGTTGAGCACCATCAGCATGACATTGATTTCGATCCCTGCGATTCCCATTAGAACCATCGGTTTTGCAAAACTACTCTCGGGCATGGTGATGCCCAGTTTAATCACTAAAGCCCAAAAAAACGCCATGAGCAGATTGGCACCAGGACCAGCTGCCGCTACCCAGAGCATGTCGCGTTTGGGTTGGCGCAGGTTGGAAAAATTAACAGGTACAGGCTTGGCCCAGCCAAATAAAAACCCTGCACCGATCGTCAATTTGCTGATAACAAATAATGTCAGAGGGACCAGAATAGTGCCAACGAGGTCAATGTGTCGGGCTGGATTGAGACTGATGCGCCCTTCATTATAGGCAGTGAAGTCGCCAAAATGCCTGGCGACATAACCATGTGCCGCTTCGTGCATGGTGATGGCAAAAATGACGGGTAAAGCATAAATGGCAATGCCCTGAATAATGCTATCCATGACTGATTCCAAAGGGTTCCAGACTGCCTTTACCTTGCCGGATCAACTCGGGTACATCGGTCGTTAAATCAATCACGGTAGTCATTTCTATCCCACAGGTTCCGGCATCCATTACCAGTTCAACCTGATGTTCCAGACGCTCGCGGATTTCTTCCGCATCATTCAGTGGATATTCGTCTCCTGGCAATATCAGTGTGGAGCTGAGTAATGGTTCGTCGAATTCTTCCAACAACGCCAGAACAACGGGATGATCTGGAATGCGAAGTCCAATGGTGTTGCGTTTGGGGTGTTGCATGCGGCGTGGAACTTCCCGGCTGGCCTGTAGAATAAAGGTGTAGCTGCCGGGTGTTGTGGCCTTTAGTAATCGATACTGACTGTTATCTACTTTGGCATAAGTTGAGATTTCCGCCAGATTCCGGCATACCAGCGTGAAATGATGACGGTCATCCACTTGTCGAATGGTACGGATACGCGACATTGCGCTTTTATCTCCGAGATGACAACCCAGAGCATAGCAGGAATCCGTGGGATAAACGATGATGCCACCGCTACGTACGATCGCAACGGCCTGTTTTATCAGACGTAAATGGGGGGTATTGGAGTGAATTGAGAAAAATTGAGCCACAGTAAAGACTGAATCTGGATTAATGAGTGTTAAATGAGTGTATCAACAGGTTAGAAGAATCCGGTTTATGCATTGTTTTTCCAGTCGTGCCAAACGGGTGTGCATCCCGGAGGAAATTCGGGTAGTTGCCCCAGATCGTAATAGCTTTCGCCCGGGCCATGAAAGTCTGAACCACAAGAGGCTAACAAGTTCATGTTTTGGGCATGTTGTGCAAAGTGTTTGACCTGTTCGGGTGTGTGGCTCGAGGTTACTACCTCAATGGCTGATCCACCCAGAGTACAAAATTCATAGAGTAAATCATTGAGTACATTTTTACCTAAATGATAGCGCCCCGGATGAGCAATGACTGCTCTACCACCGCTTTCACAGATCCACCTCATGGCATCATTGAGTGTTGCCCATTCGTGTGGGGTATATCCCGGCTTACCTTTAACCAGATACTTTTTAAATACTGATTTTACGTCTTTGGCATGGCCTTGCTCAACCAGAAAACGAGCAAAATGTGTGCGTCCAATCAAACGCCGCTCGCCCACATGGGCATAAGCGCCTTCAAGGCTGCCGTGAATGCCAATTTTTGAGAGTTCTGCAGCAATATTTTCGGCGCGTTGTGAGCGGCCTAGACGGATAGTGGTCAGGCCTTCGATGAGAGGCGTATACTCTGGATCAATACCCAGCCCAACGATATGTAATGTACGGCCACGCCAACTGACGGATATTTCCACGCCGTTGATAAATGTGATATTTTTCGCGCTGGCTGTTTGACGCGCTTCTTCAAGCCCTGCAATATCGTCGTGATCGGTCAAAGCCAGTGTTTCAACACCTCGCGTGGCGGCACGTTCTACCAGTTGTGTGGGTGTTAACAGGCCATCAGAAATGGTGGAATGACAATGCAGATCAATGTTGAGCATGAAGCCAGTTATATGCGCAAAGCGGAACACGTATCATAACAAATAACCTGGGTTAAGAGAAACTATAGTGTTGGATAATTAAAGGGATAGTGTCATAGGGAACAGAATGAACAAACAATTGACTGTCTGGGATCATATTGCGGCTGCTCCGCATCGTGGTTTGTTTCTGGTGGGCGCGCTGCAAGGCGTGCTGACAATGCTTTGGTGGGTGTTTGATCTGATCGGACGCTACGCCATTGTGGGATCAGCTGCGGTTTGGAGTATTGCGCCTACCTGGGCTCATGCTTTCTTGATGATCTATGGTTTTTTTCCATTCTTTATTTTTGGTTTTTTATTTACTACTTATCCCAACTGGATGAATGGTGAAAAAGTAAAGCCGCGTGAGTACATGGCCACCTGTCTACTGATGGCCATTGGCGTTGTGCTGTTTTATGCAGGTTTATGCATCGATAAGACCATTATAACAGCGGGTGTGGCCATCATGCTGACTGGATGGAGTATCGCTGTTGTTGTGTTATTCCGCATCCTGTTGAGTGCGTCGAGTCAGGATAAACGCCATGCCATGGTAACCAGTGTGGCGCTTTTAATGGGCTGGCTGGGTGTGGCGGCTTATCTGCTATGGCTGATGACAGAAAATTGGGCTGTGCTGAATTTTTCGCGCCATGCGGGCATCTGGTTTTTTCTGTTACCGATTGTGTTGACGGTTTCGCATCGGATGATTCCATTTTTCTCCAGCCGGGTACTGGAAAATTACGTGCTGGTCAGACCTTACTGGATACTCTGGTTGATGCTGGCTTGTACCGCCGGTCATGGATGTTTGCAATGGCTGGAAATGCCGGCCTATCTGTGGATAGTTGATTTTCCATTGGCGTTCTGTGCCATCTATTTATCCTATCAATGGGGATTTTCGCGCAGCTTTCATGTGAGTTTGCTGGCAGTATTACATATTGCATTTGCCTGGCTAGGTGTGTCCATGGCGTTGTATGGGGCGCAGAGTCTGGTATATATGTTGTCTGACAGAGCGTTGATACTATTCGGTCTGGCGCCATTGCATGCATTGGCAATTGGTTATTTTGCCAGCATGATATTGGGTATGGCTTCACGCGTCACCATCGGACATTCGGGACGTCCCCTGGAACTGGATCAGTTTACCTGGCTACTGTTTATCGGTTTTCAGGCGGCAGCGCTATTCAGGATTCTGGCAGATGCCCTGCCTGCTGTGGCGCAGATAGCACCGATGTTATATGTACTTGCCGGGTTGATCTGGCTGATTTGTTTTGTTATCTGGGCGGCTCGCTATGTGCCCATTTACTGGCGGCAAAGAGTGGATGGCAAGCCTGGTTAATTGATGCAGGGTGCCAATAAGCGAAGCGCATTGCACCTTTTCTGTTGGCGCGGTAGGATGTGCCGACGCAAGGAGGCGCATCGATCGCGTCATTCAGGACTGTTACAGATTTAGATTTGACTTGAGAATCCGGGTTGGCTAGACTTAGTCAAGTTAATCCTTGTGATGTGAGAATACCTATATGCTTACAATCAATATTCATGAAGCTAAAACACATTTGTCTCGATTTATCGAGAAGGTTGCAGCTGGCGAGGAAATCATCATCGCTAAAGCTGGAAAGCCCATTGCTAGATTAGTGCCGCTGCATAGCTTACCTTCCCCTCGGACCTTGGGTATGTTCAAAGGGCAGTTGAAAGTGCCGGAAGATTTTGATGCCGCATTACCCGAGGATGTGACGATGCTATTTCAAAATGGGGCTATCGAACCATCATCTGAGAATCTCTAACCATGCGATTGCTGCTCGATACCCATATTCTGCTATGGGCGCTGGATACACCTGATCGATTACCTCAATCCCTGAGAACGCAGCTGGAATCGCCGTCAGTCGAAGTGTATTTTAGTGCAGCCAGCATTTGGGAAATTGCTATTAAGTTGGCATTGGGAAAAATTAAATTTCATTATTCAGCAAAAGAAATTGCGGACGGTGCGGAAATGACCGGTTTCATTGAGATACCTGTTTCTTCCGGACACGCTGCGGGCGTTGCGCATTTGCCGATGATTCACACGGATCCGTTTGATCGTTTGTTAATTGCTCAGGCATTAGCAATGCCGGCTCGTTTCGTGACTGCTGATGCTACGTTGGTTAGTTATTCCGAGTTGGTTGATTGGGTAGAAAAATTATAACGATCGTGCATTGAAAATTTTGTAGCGGGGGAATGTACCGACACAAAGTGGCACATCCTATCCTGTCTGCCTGCATTGATCAGAATAATTTCTTTCTCAGTGATCATGATTTCAAGCGTAATGCGGTAATTGAGATTAATCGATACCGAATGTAGCGTTGACAATTTACCTTTCAGCGGGTGAATCTATTCAAGCAGCTTAATCACCGCCAGCGTTGCGCCGGATCCTGGCGATAAAACAGCGCTAATTGCTCATAAACGGATGGAAAGTATTGTTGAGTGATTAACGGGAGTTCAAAAAATACTTCACTCAGCACCGCAAAAAACTCTGCCGGACTTTCTGCCGCATACGGGTCAATGATAGTTTCTTGTTGCTTATCGACCTGGTGGCAGAATTTAGCATAGGCGTTGCTGAATACTTCATGCCAGGTATAGGCACTCATGTTCGCATGCAATTCCGGGCAACCATTGGCGCCTTCATGGAGCATGTCAATCTTGTGGGCAAATTCATGGATGACCACATTATGGCCAGGTTGGGGCATCGTGTGCGCTATGTCTTGCCAGGAAAGAATCACAGGGCCAGCCAACCATGCCTCGCCGGAGGCGGCTCTGTGGACATGATGCACAATGCCGTATTTGTCAGAATAATCGTAATCCAGTATAAATTCACCGGGATATACAATGATCTCAACCCAGTTTTCGTAGTAATCCAGGTCAAGATTAAGAATCAGGATACAAGCCTGAATAGCGATCATCACACGCATTTTATCGGTGATCTCCAACTCGTGTGCGCCGACTATTTGTTTGTCATGCAGAAATAATGTGACACATTCACGCAAGCGCATCAGTTCTTCAGGATTAAGCCCTTTCAGGCAACGCAGATTGATCAGCTTCTGCCAGATTGAATCAGGTATTCCTTCCTGCTGAAGAATATGGTTTCTTTGCCAGTTTTTTAAGCCCCATGACATGATTGCAACCTCCTGGAAACTATATGGCTATGATACTTGTTATCAATCAGATTTTATCCGGGTTGTCTAAATTTATGAAATACCCGGATATGTATTTTCAGTCTGGGAATGAATGCGCTATACAAGGCGTTGTAATGCTGCCATGCGCACAGAAAACCATACACTTCACCTCGAGGCGGACTCACCCAATGGGTGAAACAGTCAAACATGAAAAAATTGATTAGAAGCATTCTGCTAAATCTATACTCAAGCGGTCAATTGCGGTTTTTAGGTTAAACCTTACAGAAATACTATGACAGAGAGGATTCAGGTAGAATTATACCGTTAGGTTCGTGTGGCCGGGCCAGCACCAGGCGATTGAGAAATCGGGTATATACACCAAGCCATTGTGAATATTTTATAGAGGAGAATTTTAGATGAATTTTAAATATAGCGTTTGTATTATTGGCCTTAGTGCCGTTTTGATTAGTTGTGGCGGAGTTCCCGAACCAAGTTCGGCGAATTGTTCGGGGAGAGGAATGGAGCAAGCACTTATGGCTTTTAAGAACAACGAAACTGAACGGCAAGCATTTATTGATGGATGCGATTCTTTGGCGAAAGAAAAATAAAGCGTACGAATAGGAATTCGAGCTGATGACTTCTAGCCCGGATATTGCATGAATTGCACAGACTCTCACTTGGCTCTTGATTCCACAAGGAATTTTTCTTAGTCGAGTGTATGAATAACTACACCGCTTCTTCGAAAAATCCCTTGTGAAACCAATATCCTGCGCGATCATCGTGTGAATTCATGCAATATCCGGGCTAGAACTTTTATTGATAGAGAAGCAAGGAATTGCGGTGTTTATCTGGCGAACCCAAATGGGTAATCGTATAAAGTTCAAGATAAAACGGATAGATTTTTTCGCAGGGCAAGGCACGAGGAGGCGACATAGCTCGGACTATGGCAACGACGAGCAACGCCGCCATGCGGAAAAAGACGCTGTTTTATGTTTCGCTATTTCTGATTCACGATACTAGTGGGTAATGAGATAATAAAGCCATGAACAGTGGAGCATTATTCAGCATGGCTTTAGGTGTGCAAACTTCATGGCAGACCAAAGAAATGACCTTCTCTACTAACGAATCCGCCCGTAGCGAGATCCATCTACGTATAGGTTTTGTACAGGACTCGCGCTTTCCTGATGAATCGTAGAAGCGGCCAGGATTCCTGCTTTTATAAAGTTCGCCAATACTGTCCGAGCGCATTGGCTGGGGATTGTGCATTTCGTTGAATCACGCATAACGAATGGCATTCTGGAAGGGCATCAATAGTAAGATTCAGTTGACTAAACATCGTGCCAGAGGCTACTGCAACATTAATAATTTCATCAATATGTTTTATCCTAGAGAAAGCAATTATCCTCAGATTTATAAGATTAACACAGATAAATCAAAAGGTTGTGATATATTATCAGTTCACCCGCTGGGTGTGATACGAAGAAAGCAATAACCCAATGAAAATCTGCGAAAATCTGCGGATTCAATCGCCGTTTTCAGGTTTATTTCCTTTGTGGAAAGTTAAAATTTGATTACCCACTGTTTTTTCACAGAGAGCCAGTTTATCTAACCTGTTTTTGCTTTTAACGCATGACTGGCGAGATTCTTACCAAGATCCCAAATAGAACCAGGTACTTGATGAGTATCAGCAATTGTTTTTGTAAATGCACTCATTATGTGATCACGGTCTTTTTGAGTCAGTATGAGCGGTGGCAATAATTTGATTACATTCATACCGTGACCGGCAACCTGGGTTAAAATTCTGTGCTCTTTGAATAACGGAATAGTAATCATCTGGCAGAACAAGCCTTTGTTAGCGGCTTCCAGCATAACCCATGCGGCTTTTAGTGTCAGGCTATTGGGTGACCTGAACTCAATTGCAATCATTGAGCCTTTACCACGCGCCTCTTTCAGGAATTCATATTGACCGGCAAGTGCATTTAAGCTGCTGATAATATCTTCGCCCATCTTGGCACTGTTTTCTACCAGGTTCTCGGTTTTTATCACTTCTAAGCTGGCCAGACCAGCGGCCATCGCCAAGTTATTCTTGGAAAATGTAGAACCATGAACTACAGCACGGTCCATACGGTTAAATACACTATTCATAATATGCTGTGTCATGGCAACAGCGCCGACTGGGACAAAACCGCCTGACAGGGCTTTGGCCATACAGATCATATCCGGTTTAACATTCCAATGATCAATGGCCCAGAATTTTCCCGTGCGACCAATACCTGTTTGAATTTCATCAGCAATAAATAATGTTCCATATTTTTTACATAACCGCTCGACTTCAGGCAGGTAATTATCATCCGGAATATTTACCCCTTTACCCTGGATCGGTTCGACAATAAAAGCGGCCACATCTTTATTGCTTAAAGCATTCTCCAATGCTGAGAGATCATTAAAAGGAACGGCGCCGCAATCAAGCAACAGAGGCCCGAAACCATCCCGGAAAATTTGCTCTCCATTTAAGGAAAGCGATCCCAGTGTTAAGCCATGATAGGCATGATCACAGCATATAATCCTTGTTCGTTTGGTGGCGTAACGGGCAAATTTTATAGCTGCTTCGACTGCCTCTGTACCAGAATTACAAAAGAAAACTTTACCCAGATTATCCGGTGTCGTTGCCAGAATTTCTTTTGCCAGCAGTCCACTCAAGATGGACACATCCAGTTGTACTAAATTTGGCAATTCCAGAGATAAAGTTTCTTTTAACGCACTGATTACAGTTGGATGGTTGCGGCCAATGGCATAAACACCAAAGCCACTGAGCAAGTCAAGATACTCGTTATCATGCTCATCATAAAGATATTGGCCAATAGCTCGCTGATAATTACGATCATAACCAATTGTTTTCAACACTTTGACCATCTGACCATTCAGAAACTGCTCGTGCAAGTCAAATTTATCAGTGCGATGTTGTGATAACAGGTTGGCTATACTGAAAGACATTAATGACCTCTACATTTAAAAAAACAGCCAGCAAAGCTGGGCGCTAGAATCTACCGGTTCCCACGAAGAGAAAACTGATGCAGCCAAATGGTGGTAACACCACAAGTGAAATATAGGTTAATCATAACATTCATCTGCTTTTTCTTGATATCAAAAATACGCAATGATCACTGCATATTTACCATTAATATGCGCGCTCTATGCTTCGGCGAGATTCTGACGCAAAGGAAAGGTAAATTCAACCGATGAAGCGCCACTTTTGGCAAGCTTAAAACTGATATTACCTTGAATTCAAAGAGGGCGAATGGTCTTGTGGAAAGGTTTTTTGCTGATACTACATCATCAGATCTTAGAAAAGCAGATGATCATATCCAGCCTACAAGCACTATCGAGCACTATCGATCACCCAACTCCAATGTATCAATGCCTGCCTGCGCAATCTGCGCATCCTGGAATGAACGCACACCACTCACGCCAATAGCCCCGACGAATTGTCCATCCACAATTATCGGCAACCCCCCCTCAATTGGGAGCGTTCCAGGTAGGTTCAAATAACGCAAACGCCCTTCAGAGACATTTTCTTCCCAGATTTTGGTCGGGCGACGAAAAGCAATCGCGGCACGAGCTTTCTCAATGGCTACATTAATACTGCCAAACTGGGCATTATCAAAGCGCTGCAGGCAAAGCAGATGACCGCCATCATCCACAATTGCGATGACTACCGGCCATTCATTTCGCTTGGCTTCTGCTTCCGCGCCGACAGTAATCTTCTTGGCATCATCCAGCGTGAGAATTATTTTGTTAGTGGTCATGTTCACTTCCTAAAAACGGACTGACGCTTCAGACCGCGCCTGTTTTTAATCCAATAGATGCAATTTGACGTATATAACCTATTGTCGTTTGATATTAAAATTAAATCCCGGCACCACCTTCAAACACTTCCTGGCGCATGAGTGCCTGTGAAATATTGCTACCTGGAGGCACACTACGCGTCAACCACACATTGCCGCCAATAGTTGAACCACGACCTATGGTAATGCGCCCTAATATCGTTGCTCCTGCGTAGATCACCACATCATCTTCAACGATAGGATGACGCAAATTACCCTTCACCAGAGTGCCATTCTCATCGACCGGAAAACGTTTGGCGCCCAGGGTAACTGCCTGATACAGGCGCACATTCTGGCCAATCACTGCGGTTTCACCAATCACCACACCGGTGCCATGATCAATAAAGAACCTGCCACCAATCTGCGCACCCGGATGTATTTCTATCCCCGTTACTGAATGCGCAATTTCTGAAATCATGCGTGCAATCAGTGGTACCCCCAACCCATGCAAAACATGAGCAAGCCGGTAGTGCGTAATAGCCATTATTCCAGGATAACAGACCAGCACCTCATCCACATTACGCGCCGCCGGATCGCCTTCATAAGCAGCAATAATATCGCTTTCCAGCAGGCTTCGGACTTCTGGCAAATGTTTGGCAAATGCCTGCGTAATGGCTACCGATTGTTCACGATCTTCATGACTGAGAATCTCCAAACCGGAGTTATAATGCAATTCATGTTGAATCTGCACCATTAACTCCCGCAACGTCATGTTCAGCGTATGCCCAACGTAATGATCTGTACCCTCATCAGCCAATTCCGACGAACCTAGCCGGTTGGGAAACAACGCCGCACTTAAGCCTTCAGCAACACCAGCCAGAATCTTGCGTGACGGCAGCTTGGGTGGCCTGTCATGCCGATTACGACGCTCCAGTGAAGCCATGCGCAAAGCGCGCAACTCAGCAACGATGCTATCCACATCCAGAAAAGTGCTGCGCAAAAGGAGGTCACGTGTTCTTTTGATATTGCTCACTCTATTGTCAAACCCTGTTCATCAAACAACCCTTCAAAAAGAATGCTACTCAGGTAACGTTCAGCGGAATCCGGCAAAATAACCACGATTGTTTTCCCTGCATTCTGCGGGCGTTTGGCATGGCGTACCGCTGCCGCTACCGCAGCACCGCAGGAAATACCAGCCAGAATGCCTTCTTCCCGCGCCAGACGCCGTGCATAAAGTATTGCTTCTTCATTACTGACTTGCTCTATTTCATCCACCAGTGAAAGATCCAGGTTATCGGGTACAAAGCCTGCGCCAATACCCTGAATTTTATGCGGCCCGGGTGCCAATGACACCCCGGCGCGCTTTTGTGACAGTACCGGACTGGCTGTTGGTTCAACGGCAATCGAAGTGATTGCCTTGCCTTTGGTTTGTTTGATATAGCGGGAAATTCCTGTGATAGTGCCGCCAGTTCCCACACCCGCTACCAGAATATCAATGGCCCCATCCGTGTCATCCCATATTTCCGGGCCGGTTGTTTTTTCATGAATCGCCGGATTGGCTGGATTCTTAAATTGCTGAAGCAGCACATATCGGTCTGAATCTGAAGCAACAATTTCTTCAGCCTTGGACAATGCACCATTCATCCCCCGCGCTCCCTCCGTTAATTCCAGCCTGGCACCCAATGCAACCAGTAATTTACGCCGCTCCAGGCTCATCGTTTCCGGCATCGTCAAAGTCAGTGGAATCCCCCGGGCTGCCGCCACAAAAGCCAGTGCAATACCAGTATTACCACTGGTCGGCTCTACAATTTCTTTTCCCGGACCGAGTAATCCTCTGCGTTCAGCATCGTCGATCATCGCAACACCAATGCGGCATTTAACCGAGTACGCCGGATTACGCCCCTCAATTTTTCCCAATACCAGTGCAGATGCACCATCTGTTACCCGATTAAGTCGCACTAACGGAGTACGTCCAACAGATAACGAATTATCTTCAAACCAATTTGACATGAGTTTTCCTTTTTTTATGATGCGTATTTTAGACGCACTCTCAGCCTTTTTCTAAATCAGAGACAAAAAACGCCCGCTTTGATGCAACTTTACCAAGCTACTACAACACTTGAAAATGAAGTTTTTACTATAGCGTATTCATTCCCAAGCTGAAAGTACATATACGGGTAATTCATAAAAATAGGCGATTCGCATTAACCCAAGTTCGTCACCCCAGCACAACAACTACTGAACAAACAACAAGTTAAATTTTTAGGATGGCTTGGAGGTTGTCCGGGAATAGAGTGATATACTGCGGAAAAGCTATATTTTGGCCATATTTCTCGATCATTTTCGTTAAATAGAATCTAGAATCACTAAGAATCACTATTTCCGAAACGTTGCTTCTATTTCAGTGAGCGTGAGGCAGGTGGCCAAATTTATGCGATTATGGTTATTCACCTTTGCAAAGGTTGCGAACAGATGCCAGTAAAACCCACTAAACTTAGTTAAGTGGGTTTTGTTGAGTGTCATTGTGGTATAAGTGGCGTCCCCAACGAGATTCGAACTCGTGTTACCGCCGTGAAAGGGCGATGTCCTAGGCCTCTAGACGATGGGGACTAATTGAAATTTATGTCGTAATAGCGTCGTATTTTCAATGAAAAACTGGTGGAGATAAGCGGGATCGAACCGCTGACCTCTTGCATGCCATGCAAGCGCTCTCCCAGCTGAGCTATACCCCCTGATCAAAGGAAGGGGAGATTATACTGATGCCTTGATTCATTGTAAAGAAAAGATCAGCCAGGAAAATTTCCAAGTTGGTTATTCATACGTTTAAGTGATTCTTCTTGTCCAAGTAGTTCCAAAACAGCATCTATTGAAGGTGTATGTATTTCTCCAGTTACCATAATCCTAAGCGGCATTGCAATTTTAGGGAATTTGACGTCATGATTCCTGGCGGCAGCTTTAATTTCTTGATGGATAAATTCACGTGTCCATTCAATATGATTAAATTTCTCTATTAGGTCCATTAATATGGGTTTTGTTTCTGTATTAAAATATTGAGTTTTCAGCTCATCGGTGGGTTCCAGTGGACGGTAAAAGTAAACCGCTGCATCTGCCAGTTCTTCGATTGTATTCACTCTTTCTTTTAGCAAGCCTACAATAAGCTCCAAATTGAGACCACCAGCAACATGGCAACCATCTTTTTCAAGGAAAGGGATTACCAATTCAGCCAGGCGCGTATTATCAGTTTCTTTGAGATACTGCTGGTTCATCCAGTGAAGTTTCTCTGGGTTGAATTTGGCAGGGGAGCGACTAATTGATGATAAATCAAACCATTCAACCAATTGCTCTCGACTGAATATTTCTTCATCACCGTGAGACCATCCGAGTCTTGCCAAATAGTTCAATAATGCTTCGGGCAAATAACCATCATCACGATATTGAGTAACTGAGACAGCCCCGTGACGTTTGGATAAGCGCTCGCCATTGGCACCCAATATCATAGGCACATGAGCGTATTCCGGTAGCGGTGCATTGAGTGCCTTAAGAATATTAATCTGTCGTGGAGTATTATTAACGTGATCATCGCCCCTTATAACATGACTGATATTCATATCCAGATCATCAAGTACTACACTGAAATTATAAGTGGGGATTCCATCGCTTCGTAACAGCACCAAATCATCCAGTTCACTATTAGCAACAGTAATGCGACCCTTGATTTGATCATTAAATACAACATGGCCTTCCAATGGATTTCTGAATCGAACGACCGGTTTTACACCAATAGGTGGTATTTTTTTTGAATCACGCCAACGACCATCGTATCTTGGTTTCAGGCCGGCGGCTAACTGCTGTTCACGCATTTCATCCAACTCTTCTTTGGTTGCGTAGCAATAATAGGCCTGATTAGTCTGTAACAATTGTTCAGCAACTTCATGATAACGTTCTAATCGCTGCATCTGATAGAACGGGCCTTCATCATAATCCAGTCCCAGCCATGCCATGCCGTCAAGTATTGCCTGTGTAGACTGTTGGGTCGAACGTTCCAGATCAGTATCTTCAATGCGTAGAATAAATTTACCCCCTTGTCTGCGTGCATAGGCCCAGGAGAAAAGAGCGGTGCGTGCGCCGCCAATGTGGAGATAGCCTGTTGGGCTGGGTGCGAATCGTGTGCGTACCATCATGATTTTTGTATCAACTATTACGCCTAGTTTAAGAAATTGGATAGTTTACGCGATTCTATGAACGCAGTGTTTCTTTTGCCCTGGCTTTCATGGGTATGGAATATGTGGATAATCTAAACTTGAGAGTTAAGGAAATGATCTAAAACGGATTATAATGTTAATGATCTATTCTCGGACAGCCTCCTGGTTAGTTTTTTACTTGTATGGTGAAGTATATTTTATAAATGACTGACCTGATTCATGATTTGATATTTAGCTCTGCTGAACGGTCACCTGATGCTGAAGCATTGTCGTATCAAGATCAACACATGAGCTATGCCACCCTGACTGGGGAAATTAAGGCAAAAGCAACGGGGTTATGTGCTGCGGGTTTAAGTCGCGGTGAGCGTGTTGCCGTTTATCTCGAGAAACGTTTGGAGACAGTCGTCGCGTTATTTGCTGCATCTGCGGCTGGAGGTGTATTTGTTCCGGTGAATCCATTGCTGAAACCTGAACAGGTAGCTTACATTCTGACCGATTGTAATGTGAGGATATTAGTCACTTCATTGGAACGATTGAAATTACTGCAAGCAGTTTTGCTGTCTTGTCATGACTTGCATACAGTAGTCATAGCAGATGCTAAAGATGATCTTCCGGTTATCGCTGGCCTTCTTGTCATAAGCTGGGAAGCGATTCATTCTAAAAGTAAATTTAATACGTCATTTGTCACTATAGATAGTGATATGGCTGCGATTCTTTATACCTCGGGTAGTACCGGTAAACCTAAGGGAGTCATACTTTCACATCGTAATCTGGTGGCGGGAGCCAAGAGTGTGACGCAATATCTGGGAAATAAATCAGATGACCGGATTTTGTCTGTGCTGCCGCTTAGTTTTGATTATGGGTTAAACCAGCTCACCACTGCTTTTTATGTGGGGGCGACGAATGTTTTGATGAATTATTTATTGCCACGTGACATTATCGATATCGTTATAGAACAACAGATCAGTGGCCTTGCGGCCGTACCGCCGCTATGGATTCAACTGGCACAGTTAAATTGGGGGAAAGTTACTTCATTAAGGTATATTACCAATTCAGGTGGTGCAATGCCGCGTGCGACACTTGATCAACTTCGTAGTGCGTTGCCGGCTACTAAAGTTTTCTTGATGTATGGTTTTACAGAAGCTTTTCGTTCAGCTTATCTGTCTCCAGAAGAAATAGACCGGCGTCCTGATTCTATTGGTAAAGCAATTCCGAATGCTGAAATACTTGTTCTGCGTGAAGATGGGTCACACTGCGTACCCGGTGAACCTGGAGAACTGGTGCACCGTGGTGTTTTAGTAGCGCTGGGCTATTGGAATGATGCTGAAAAGACTGCAACATGTTTCAAACCGATTAACGCACACCAGACTGAGTTACCCATTGCAGAAATTGCTGCCTGGTCGGGTGATGCCGTGCGAAGGGATGATGAAGGATTTCTTTACTTCATAGGTCGTCGTGATGAAATGATCAAAACCTCGGGTTATCGTGTCAGTCCAACTGAAGTGGAGGAAGTGATCTATGCAACGGAGTGTGTAGGAGAAGCCGTTGCTATAGGTGTTCCGCATCCTTTATTGGGGCAGGCTATTGTTGCTATTGTTACAGCACGGAAAGACTCTAATCCGGATGTTAATGCGTTGTTAACGGCATGCAAGCATAAACTGCCTGCTTACATGCACCCCAGCCATATTAATGTTCGTAAAGGTAATTTGCCGCGTAACTCAAACGGTAAAATAGACCGCAAATCACTTTTTCAGGAAATGCGGTATATATTCATGGAAAACGATCAGTGAATAATTCATACCCGGAACATGCTCCGCTTGTACAGTTCTCAGTGCAGGATGACTGCCTGCAAATAGGGGGTATTTCGCTGATTCGATTAGCGCAGCGAGTGGGCGCTACACCATTTTATGCCTATGACCGGCAGAAAATTTCAGAGCGAATTGCGCTGTTGCGCCAGCATTTGCCAGCTGAGATTCATCTGCACTATGCGATGAAAGCCAATCCTATGCCAGCAGTGGTGCAGCATTTAGCTGGTTTAGTGGATGGAATAGATGTTGCCTCGGTTGGAGAAATGAGAATTGCACTGGATACGACTTTATCTCCAGACAGAATCAGTTTCGCTGGACCCGCGAAAAAAGAGCATGAACTGAGCTGTGCTATTGCTGCCGGTGTTGTTTTAAATATGGAATCCGGGCAGGAAATGGAATTGATTGCTCAATTGGGAGAATATTTGGGTATCTCTCCAAAAGTAGCCGTCCGTGTTAATCCGGATTTTGAACTCAAATCTTCCGGAATGAAAATGGGGGGCGGACCCAAACCTTTTGGTGTAGATGCAGAACGAGTACCTGGTATGCTGATACGACTGGGTACACTTGGATTGGATTTTGTTGGTTTTCATATTTTTAGTGGTTCACAAAACCTTAATGCAGGGGCGATTCAGGAAGCCCATGCAAAAACTTTTCAACTGGGTATACGGCTTGCAGAAAATGCGCCATCGCCTGTTCGTTTATTAAATATTGGCGGTGGTTTTGGTGTTCCCTATTTTCCCGGAGATCGAGCACTGAATCTCCCTGCTATTGGTGAAAACTTACAACATTTGATACCAGAAGTGAAACGACAACTGCCTGATACTCAGGTTGTCATTGAATTAGGCAGGTATATGGTGGCAGAAGCGGGGATTTATGTCTGTCGTGTTCTGGAACGGAAGTTATCGAGAGGGCAGGTCTATTTGGTGACTGATGGTGGCCTGCATCATCATTTGGCTGCTTCTGGTAACTTTGGCCAGGTAATTCGAAAAAATTATCCTGTCATTATTGGGAATAGAGTCCATAGAGCTGAGAGGGAAATTGTTTCAGTTGTGGGACCACTTTGTACCCCATTGGATTTATTAGCCGATCAGATGCAGATGACTAAAGCATCAGTTGATGATCTGGTTGTTGTATTGCAGTCAGGCGCCTATGGCTTAACAGCCAGTCCGACTGCGTTTCTTGGTCACCCCACACCCATAGAAGTCCTGGTGTCGTGAATCAGAAATAGCGAAACATAAAACAGCGTCTTTTTCTGCATGGCAACGTTGCTCGTCGTTGCCATAGTCCGAGCTATATCACATCCTTGTGCCTCGCCCTACGAAAAAATCCGTCCGTTTTATCTTGTTCCGCTGTTTTTGATTCTCGGACAGCCTTCCAGGTAGTACCCCTCCGCGTCATTCCCGCAGATTCTAAGCGGGAATCCATTGCTGGCGCTGAGATTCCTGCTAAAAGCTTGCAGGAATGACGGTGATGATAGAAGGCTGTCCGGGAATAGAGTGATCTATTGCGGAAAAGCTATTTTGGCCCTATTTCTCGATCATTTTCGTTAAATAGCAGAATTTGGCTGGATCTAAATCCGGCGCATTGAGAGTATGTGTTGTTTATTGTCCACAGTTCCTCATGTCTTTGTGGTAATTCTCACATTAGAGGATAAAGATTGATTGAATGTTTGCCATAAGTATACTTAAATTAATACTGTAATTAATTTTTATTAATCTTTGAATAAAAAAGTATTTATTATTTTATTTTATTTTATTTTATTTTATTTGGAAATAACCAAGAGATGTTATGTTCATGACAATGATGTATTGATAGCGTCTTTTAGACAAGATGGGAAATGCGCTATTGTTCTACCTCTTTTTTGAGCATGACATAAAGCCGATGAAGTTTAAGATTTCTATATGATTTAAAGAGAAATTTACTATTAATCTTTTTATTGTTTGATGGATGTAAGAAAATTTTATTTGAATTTGAGTGTAACCGAGAACTTGTTTATCTGAACCAGGTGATGCTATGAATGACATGTATATTAACTTCCATAAGTATTTTGAAATTGTAATAGCTGATACAGAAGAATTACTTAAAAAAGCTTATCGATTACGTTATCAGGTATTGTGTGTAGAGCAACGTATTCCCGGGTTTGATGCTTTACTTTACCCGGATAAGCTGGAAAAAGACAATTATGACAGCCATTCTTCCCATGTTCTTTTGCGACATCGCCCATCGGGGGATTTTGTTGGCACAGTACGTTTGATAATGTTTGACCCGCTACAGCCTGAAAAACTATTGCCAGTCGAGTTAAATACTCAACTGGATTCGGAGTTTAATATAAAAGCATTGCCACGTCAGAAAATTGCTGAGATTTCCCGTACGCTTATTGTGAAACAGTTTGATCGACGTAAACAAGATCGCTTTGTTCACGAAGCAGGGGAAGTTGATGAAAATACTCCTGCCAGAGATCGACAGTCTTCGGAACGGCGTTCTACGCCGCACTTAAGTTTAATGCTTACGGCGGGTGTCGTGCGTATGTCAACCATATATAATATCAGACATTGGTTGTCAATGATGGATCCAGCTCTGAATAGGATGCTGGGTTTTTATGGTTTGAACTTTAATCCTGTTGGACCGCTGGTTGATTATCATGGTATACGTCGGCCTTATTATTTAAAAGTAGAGGATGCATTAAATAGAATGCGCAAAGAGCATCATGATGCCTGGGAGGTGGCGACTGAGTGTGGCGAATATCATTCGTTCTTGCCCGCCAATCGAAAGGTATTGAATCAGGAATTTATTTTTTGAATTTATTTCAATTTTCTATACGAATACAATTTTCCAGGTTCTGCCGGTCAAATCTTAGAACCTATTTCTGTTATGTTCTATTGATAAGCTATTTTTGTGTAGAGACTGAAGTCTGGGCAAGTGAGCATTATGAGATCGTAACTTATCCAGGGGTCAGCGAGAAATTACTTTCAGTAAATTCGTTGCGCTCTATCTTCAGTATGCGTTTAACAACCTGGCCAGATGGAACCAGGGTCAGGGTTTTTGTATTACCGGATGATGATCGTCTTCACCAAAGCGTTTCCAAGGGAAAGTTAAACGTCTTTCCTTATCAATTAAGATCCAATTGGGACCGGCTGGTATTCTCAGGTACTGGCCAAGCACCCATCAAAGTGAATTCAAATGAAGAGATGCTTGCCAAGGTTGCCAGTACACCTGGAGCAATAGGCTATTTATGGAGGGAAAATATTAATGAAAATGTTAACGTACTCCAGATTAAGTAGCTATTGTATAGCCTCTTTCAGGTGGATAACCAGGCGATCTGTCCTGTTATTATTGATAGGAGGTTTTTCTGTTCAGGCTCAAGAGCCTAGCCATGCTAAAAAAGAACCCAAGTTCATCAACATAACAGCCGAATGGCTGCGAGGAACAGAGTTACCTGCTCACACTCCAGAGCCTGAAAGTGCGAATAAAAAGCCTGGATTCGTAAGCACTGCGGCAAAATGGCTGCGTAGAACGGATCTTCCTGGAGATTTACAGATTCATGGCTTTGTGGGCCAGTCGTATATATTAACCTCAGATAATAATGTCTTTGGGAATAGTGATAATGGAGGTAGCTTTGGTTTTACAGAGGCCGGGCTGAATGTTTCAGTGCGGCCATTACCCAGGCTGCAATTGTCGTCACAAATGTTATCGCGCCGTGCAGGTGAGGGGACCTCAGCTACGCCACGCCTTGATTATGCTGTTCTTGATTATAGAGTGTATTCTCATGAAGTGAACCAATTTGGTATACGTGTCGGTAGATTGAAGAATCCGTTTGGTTTCTATAATGATACGCGTGATGTACCGTTTACACGCCCCAGCATTTTGTTGCCGCAATCGATTTATTTTGACCGGACGCGTAATCTTGGTCTTTCAGCAGATTCCGTGCAACTGTATGGCGAATCAGATGTTCTCAATTTGGGTACTGTTTCAACTCAATTTGGAGTAACGTGGCCATTAGTTAATGACAGGGATACTGAGATGGCTATTCTGCAGAGTGAACCGCCGGGACATTTGCAGCGGGAAGCGTCTTATATTGGCCGGGGCATTTTTGAAACTTATGATAAGCGACTTCGCTTAGCTGTTAGCGGGATATGGTTAAATACAGATTATAATCCGGCGAGGAATGACCAGTATGGTCCTGGAGCATTCCAATTCACACCGATCTTTTTCTCTGCCCAATATAATACAGAACGCTGGAGCTTAACCTCTGAATACGCGCTACGCCACTTTAAGTATAATAATCAATTCCATAATCCTTTAGATGGCATAAATGCCTATGGAGAGAGCTTTTACTTTCAAGGTGAGTATCGCTTTACCCCAAAATGGGAAGCTATTTTGCGTTATGATTTTCTTTTTGCTGATAGGACGGATCGAGATGGAAGTCGTTATGCTGCAGAAACTGGGAAATCAGCAGATGGTCAATTTGCCAAAGACTTTACAGCAGGTTTACGTTGGAACGTTACATCGGCATTCATGTTGCGCGCTGAATACCATCGTATCAATGGAACAGGCTGGCTTTCGAAATTAGATAATCCGAATCCTTCTAACACACATCAACATTGGAATCTTTTCGCGATCCAGGCTTCTTATCGTTTCTAATTAGAAATTCTGATGAATAAAAGTTCCGGGAATATGCAGGTAACCACTCTTATGGCTTCCAACCCTAAAGAAAGGAGGTTTCATAGTCTGAGATGGAAAATCTCACTGAGTAGCAGTTTGATGCTGCTGGCAGTGGTTTTGTTGTTTTGCGTTGTGAGTTACCTGAGTTTAATGGCTAATTTCGACAATCAACGAGACAGCGAGCACAAGCGCTATTCAAGAGAAATCGATAAGTTGATCAAAGATACGACACAAAATTTACAGCAACTTGCTGAGATGATTCCATTCCTGGATGGGATGAAAAAAGCGCTACTCATGGATGACGATGAAAGTATTGGTAAAGTTTTTGATCAACAATGGGCGTTATTGCAATTTCATAATGGTGTTGAATTTGTGCATTTTTATGATCAATTGAATCAGCTTAATGCCAGATGGGATAATTCAGAGTTAAATATTGCTGATAATGACTTGCTGTTGAGTTGGGTGAGTCATGTCAATCAGACTGAACAACCGGTATATCCCTTGCTTTGCAGGGAAAGCTGTATACAGTACATCGTAGCGCCTTTATTGGTAGAAGGGAGAAAGTCTGATGTGATCGTCATGGGAATTTCCTTGGCTGATATGCTCTTAGCCTTTAAGCGGATATCTGGTGCTAATATTGGTTTGTTTATAAAGAAGCCAGATGATTTACCCTATCAAAAGTATATTCATGTTGAAAACTGGGACGTTTATATTTCCGCGCTGACTAATAAGAATGAAAATTACCTGATTATCTCCAAGGCTGCGCAGGAATATCCTGATATTGGTGTATTAAATAATGGCATTCAGGTTCGCTGGAACGATCTGTATCAACACATAAAATTATTTCCACTCAATTCGGTAGAGCCTGATCAAGCCTATCTGGTTGTGATTTCAGATGTTACAACCGCAGTGAATAATATTCATGATTCCATTTGGAAGATTGCATTCATTGGTTTGCTTGGGCTTATGATCTCTGAAATTGTATTATTTCTAATCTTTACAAGATTACTTTCAAGATTGAAAGATGTTGCTTTTTCGCTCCCTCTGCTTGCCAAGGGACAGTTTGAGAGTTTTCGTAAGTCACTCGCAGCGACAGACCGGATACAACGCTCCAGGGATGAAGTTGATACGCTATCTGAAGCTGCCGTAGCTTTGTCACTACAACTGGAAAAACTTGAACATAAAGTTTCTACTCGAACAAGGATGTTAATTGAGCAGAGAGATGCACTGAGTAAAGAGAGGGATTTTGTAGGGAATTTGCTGGATACGGCACAGGCTATTGTTTTGACACAGACTGCTGATGGAAGAATCATCTCATTGAATGCTTATGGAGAGATGTTAACCCGCTATAAAGAAAATGAGTTACTGGGTAAATCTTTTCTGAATGTATTGATCCCTGAGTATGAATCACACGACCTGCTTTCACGCTTTAAAGAGATACACACCGGGCAGAGAATGCAGTTACGCCATGAAGCCATTACCCATTGTAAAGATGGGACAACACGTCATGTTGCCTGGTTACATTCCCACTTGTCATGGAGTTCTGTAGATGATCCGTCAATTTTATCAGTGGGTCTGGATGTTACCGAATATAAGCGGGTTGAAGGGCATTTAGCCTGGCTGGCAGATCATGATCCTTTGACAAACTTGTTTAATCGACGTCGTTTTAGCGAAGAATTGGAACAGGTATTGAGTCGTGCAGAGAGATACCAGCATCCGGGTGCTTTGCTATTCTTTGATCTGGATCGCTTCAAATATATTAATGACACTAGCGGACATCAGGCAGGTGATGCGCTACTCAAGATGGTTGCGAACTTGTTGGCTAAGACTACTCGTGCAGATGATATAACAGGTCGTTTAGGGGGGGACGAGTTTGCAGTTATCTTGCCAGAAACTAATTCTGATGGTGCGATAGAGGTTGCCAAGAAAATACTGTCTCAACTGAATCAGGCGCAATTAACAATTAGTAATCATACGCATAAAATTTCAGCCAGTATTGGAATTGCATTATTTCCTGAGCATGGCGCTAATATTCATGATTTGCTGGCTGCAGCTGATCTTGCCATGTATCAGGCAAAAGCGATGGGACGTAATGCCTGGTATTTGTTTTCAGATAATGACCGTAGCCGTGAACGCATACATACGCTGGTTTACTGGAAAGAAAAGATCGAATATTCTCATTTGCATGATAATTTCATGCTGTATTTGCAGCCGATTATGCATATTAAATCGAAAGAAATTTCACATTATGAGGTTCTGCTGCGTATGCAGGATAAAGATGGCACAGTGTTGCCACCTGCGGACTTTATTTCTGCAGCTGAACATATTGGATTAATTCATGAGATTGATCACATGGTACTGCGCAAAGCCATTGCTCAGGTCGCGAAAATATCTCAAGCCGGATTCTCGGTTAGTTTTTCAATCAATTTATCTGCTCATGCATTTAATGACCCTGAATTATTACCTATCCTTAAACAAGAGTTGATGGCGCATCGAATGGATCCAAAATGTTTAATGTTTGAAATAACTGAAACGGCAGCGTTAGAAGATTTACCCGGCGCACGTGGACTGATGACAGAAATTAAAGAATTGGGTTGTGGTTTTGTACTGGATGATTTTGGTGTTGGCTTTTCATCTTTCTATTATTTGAGAGAATTGCCGGTTGATGTAGTAAAAATAGATGGCTCGTTTATACGAAATTTGTCTGAAAGTAGTGATGACCTGATTCTAGTTAATGCCTTATGTAGTGTAGCCAGAGGTTTTGGTAAGAAAATTACAGCAGAATTTGTCGAGAGCGCAGAAATACTTGCTTTGCTTGAAAAAATGGATATTGATTATGCGCAAGGATATTACATAGGAAAACCAGCACCTGCCAATGAATTCTTTATGAAATAGGGATCAAAATGCTTGTTGACTCGTGCCATATTCACCGATAGATCGGTTGTGTCGTTGGATTTTAAAGTGTAACAACCGATAGATGTTCCGGAATGCATGCATTCCAGTTGAGTCGTTGTTTAATGGCAGTGGCTAAAGCAGAAGCATTATTAAGTTCGCCATGCACCACAAAAATTTTCTCAGGCATCCTCTGGAAGTGACCCAGCCAGTTGATTAAATCAGCTTGATCGGCATGTGCTGAAAGGCCGCCAATGGTATATATCGTTGCTTTTACACGAACATCCTGACCAAAAATCCTGACTTGTCTGGCGCCATCTACCAATCGTCTCCCCAAGGTTCTTTCAGCCTGAAACCCGGTGATCAGTATGCTGCATTCGGGTCTGCCAAGATTATATTTGAGATGGTGTTTGATACGCCCGGCATCGCACATACCACTGGCTGAGATAATGATAACGCCATGTTTCATGCTATTGAGTTGCATGGATTCTTCAATATCCTGTACAAAGTGAATCTGTGGTTTCTTCACATTCTGATTCATCCACTGCAGTGCATTCGAAGTTTCTTTGTCGAGTAATGCGATATGTTTTAGAGTGATTTCTGTTGCTGCCCGGGCCATGGGTGAATCAACATAAATATCCATTTTTCCGAGCCTGCCCTGGCGATAGAGATCAACAAGCAGGAATAACAAATCCTGGGTACGTCCAACGGTAAAAGCCGGGATGATCACATTGCCGCCTTTATTGATAAGCGTATCATTGATCGCATGAACCAGTTCATCCATTGTGTCCGACATGCTTCGATGCAACCGGTTGCCATAGGTTGATTCTATGAGCAGGATATCGGCCTGCTGGATGAAGGTAGGGTCACGTACAATCGGATGTCCGGGTTGTCCCAGATCGCCAGAGAAGACAATTTTCTTGCAACCTGAATGCTTTTTGATCCATAGCTCAATGATGGACGAACCTAAAATATGTCCAGCATCCCGGAAACTGCAGCGTATTGAAGGGTGGGGTGTAATTTCTGAATTGTAATCTACGTTTTTTAACTGTTTAAGAAGAGTTTCTGCCTGTGTAACGGTATAGAGTGGTGCGAGTTCCTGAGTTGATCTACTTCGATGGCGTGATTTATTGCGCCACTCAATTTCTTTTTCTTGAATATAGGCACTGTCTTTGAGCATGACCTGAAGTAAATCTGCGGTTGCTGTAGTGCAGTAGACCGGACCTCTGAAACCCCATGCGCTCAGTCGTGGTAATAACCCGGAATGATCAATGTGTGCATGAGTCAGCAATACGAAATCTAACGTTCTAGGGTCGAATTTAAAAGCGGTGCGATTCTTTTTGTCAGCTTCTCGTCCACCTTGAAACATGCCGCAATCGACCAGAAACCGCACTGCTCCCGTTTCGATAAGATAGCTGGATCCAGTAACTTCGCCAGCAGCGCCTAAAAAAGTAAGTTGCATCGTACTAAATATCTATTATCCCAGGATTATTGATTTATAGAACATCAAGCACTTGCAGTGTACCATCAATCAGTAAATTCATTTCTTGCTCACTAATGATATAAGGCGGCATGAAATAAATGGTTTTTCCCAAGGGCCGGAGTAGTAATTTTTGACTCAGACCTGCTTGAAAGCATTTTGCTGCAAAATCAGGATCATCGGTTTCTACTTCAAAGGCCCAGATCATTCCACAATGACGGAAATTTCTTACTTTGGGATGGGCTGAGAGAGGTGCCGCAATTTTATTCAGATAAGCTGCCTTGATTTTATTGCTGTCGATGACCTGATCCTGTTCAAAAATATCCAGGGTGGCCAGCGCTGCACGGCAGGCCAATGCATTACCTGTGTGCGAATGAGAATGTAAAAAAGCATGGGCAGTTTTATCATCATAAAAAGCTTGAAAAATCGTATCGGTACTCATGACTACCGAGAGTGGCAGATATCCACCACTCAAACCTTTCGATAAACATAAGAAATCTGGCGTGATGTTTGCCTGGTTACAGGCAAACAGGGTTCCAGTTCGGCCAAAACCAACCGCAATTTCATCTGCGATCAAATGTACCTGGTATTGGTTACAAATCTCTCTGGCGCGTTGCAAATAAACAGGATGATACATACCCATGCCGGTAGCGCCTTGAACGAGCGGTTCAAGAATGAGTGCAGCAGTCTGAGTATGATTCTTTGCCAGATAAGTCTCAAGTGCAGCAGCAGCACGGATAGCGTAATCTTCCGGCGATTCTCCCGTTTCAGCATAACGCCAGTCGGGTGTGGGGACATGTGTGCATTGACGAAGCAGGGGTGCATAAGTTTCTCTGAAGATGGCCATATCGGTAACCGATAATGCGCCCAGTGTTTCACCATGATAAGCATTTTGCAGACTGATAAAACTGCTTTTCTGAGGTTGATTGCACAGTTGCCAGTAATGAAAGCTCATTTTTAAAGCAATTTCAATAGCAGAAGCGCCATCGCTGGCGTAGAAGCAGTGCCCGAGTGAGCCGGGCGCTATTTTCTTGAGTCGCTCAGACAGTAATACGACCGGTTCATGCGTAAATCCTGCAAGCATGACATGTTCTATTTTATCAAGCTGATCGCAGATCGCTGCATTAATGTAAGGATTGGTATGACCAAAGAGATTGACCCACCAGGAACTGATGGCATCAAGATATTGTTTGCCATCAGCATCATAAAGCCACACACCTTTTCCACTGACAATCGGAATGAGTGGATAGATTTCGTGTTGTTTCATTTGTGTGCAGGGGTGCCATACAGCCTCTAAACTTCTCAGTTGAAGTTGAGATGAAGACAAAGGAATATTGTGGTTAGTATTCGGCATGACATATTTTTAATGGAAAATTAAATTCAGTAGGTGAATGTAGCAGAATAATTAAAGAAACCTGTTCTTAGAATGAAGAATAATTTTATGATTTAACCCGGATATTGCATGAATTCGCACGATGATCACGCATGATATTGGTTTCACAAGGGATTTTTCGAAGAAGCGGTGTAGTTATTCATACACCCGACTGAGACAAAT
>CXWL01002406.1_pt1 | contig 72776 bp, 65 predicted proteins | sample 590931 | NCBI WGS metagenome assembly CXWL01 (sample SAMEA3498368, study PRJEB10139) | groundwater metagenome | biome: water well; material: biofilm material | place: Germany | collected 2015-04-27
ACGCCCAACCTGGCGAAAAGCGGACAAAATGCGGCTCGGCTATGTCAGGAGGTCTGAAGTTATCCACAAACTTGGTCCAAACCAAGTTTGTGGATAACTTTTTTGATCCCTTTTTAGAGGTCCGCAGGGAACATTTTAAGGGTCTCGATCGTATAGTAGATGAGGAGGCCCCTCATGAACAGAAAGACTCTGCCATTGATTTGTTTAGGTATAACTGTTATACTTAAGTGAGGCGTTTCGAAGAGGAACGGCGACCCGGCTGATCAGCTGCCACAGAGCGGATCGACGGTTGGAGAAAATCTATGAGACCCGCATCCAAAACCAAGAAAACTAAGCTGATCACGGCCGAGGAGTTCGACCAAAAATTCGACGCCGGAGAAGACATCACCCCCTATTTGGACCTAAAGAACGCCGTGGTCGTTCAAAAAGTCAACGTCGATTTCCCTATGTGGATGGTCCGCATGCTGGATCGCGAGGCGCTCAAGCTCAACGTCTCCCGCCAGGCGGTGATCAAGATGTGGATTCGCGAGCGCCTGGATCCGACTCGACGTCTCACGCGCTGAAAAAGAGAGCTATACTCTAATCATGTGCGGAATCTTCGCCGTTTCGGGCCGCCCTGACGCCGCCGAGCTGGCCCAGCTCGGCCTCTTCGCCCTGCAGCACCGCGGCCAGGAATCGGCCGGCATCGTCACCGTCAAAAGCGGCGAGTTTCAGACCCGCATCGGCATGGGCCTGGTCTCCGAGGTGTTCGCCGACGGTGTCACGGCCCTGCCCGGTCGCGTGGCCATCGGCCACGTGCGCTACGCGACGACGGGAGCCTCTCAGCTTAAGAACGCCCAGCCCTTGGTTTTTAAAACCGGTCATGGCATGTTGGCTATCGGCCATAATGGGAACCTGACCAACGCCCTCCAGCTCAAGCACAAGCTCGAAAGCCGCGGCGCCATTTTCCAGTCCACGACCGACTCCGAGGTCATCGTGCATCTGCTCGCGCGCCAGGAAGGCCCCATCGAGGACGCGCTCATCGCCAGCCTTCGGCAGGTCGAAGGCGCCTACTCGATGGTCCTGCTCACCATCGACAAAGTCATCGCCGTGCGCGATCCCTACGGCTTCCGGCCGCTCGTGCTCGGGCGCATCGGCGACGCCCACCTCTTCGCCTCCGAGACCACGGCCCTGAACTTAGTCGGCGCCGAGCTCGTGCGCGAGCTCGAGCCCGGCGAGATGGTCATCGTCGAAGGCACCACCATCAAGTCGCTCAAACCCTTCGCCGCCGTGCCCGCGCCGGCGCGCTGCGTCTTCGAGCAGGTCTACTTCGCGCGCCCCGACTCGATGATCTTCAACCGCGGCGTCCAGGCCGCGCGCCGCGACTTGGGCCGCGCGCTAGCCCGCGAGATGACGGGGCTTAAGGCCGATATCGTCGTCCCGGTGCCCGACTCGGGCATACCGGCCGCGCTCGGATTTTCCGACGAGAGCAAGATCCCTTTCGAGATCGGCCTGATGCGCTCGCATTACGTCAGCCGGACCTTCATCAAGCCCACCCAGGAGCTGCGCGAGAAGGCGGCCATGCTCAAGCTCGCCCCCGTTCCCGAAACCCTGCGCGGCAAGCGCGTCATCCTCATCGACGACTCTATCGTGCGCGGCACCACCTCCAAGCGCATCTGCAAGCTGCTCCGGCAAGCGGGCGCCCGCGAGATCCACATGGCGATCACCTCGCCTCCGATCGTCTCGTCCTGCTACTACGGCATCGACACCCCTAGATCCGGCGAACTCATCGCCAATCAGAACTCCGTCGAGGAAATCCGCAAGTTCCTGGGCGTGGACACTTTGCATTACCTGAGCCTTCAAGGCATGCTGCGGGCCGTGGGCAAGGGCGACGAGTCCGGCTGGTGCACCGCCTGCTTCACCCGCCGATACCCCACGCCGATTCCGGACTACCAAGTCACGGAAGCGGTCAAGTGATCAGGGAGCTTCTTCTCACCTCCCTGGTCCTCGGCGCCTGCGTTGCGCGCCGCGGCGGACGCGAATGCGACGCGGCCAGTCGCAGGTATTGATTTTTCGCATGAATCCGGTTATATAAGGAAGACATGGCCGCATTATCGGTCTATTGGAACCGCTGCGAGGGCGACACCTGGGGCGAGCTTTACGCGGTGGATCTCAAAGATCCCCACTTCGATAAGCTCGAAGGCGTCTATATGGTGTGGCTCGGCGGATCCCAACCCGCCGCGATCTGCGCAGGCTCGGGCCTCATCCGCGATGAGATCGCCAAGCGTCGCAGCGAACCGGGCATTCTCGCCATGCGCGACAAGTCTCTGCTCGTCACATGGGCCAAGGTCGACACGTATTCGCGCGCCGGCGTCGAGCGCTGGCTGCTCGAGAACCTCAAGCCCAAGTTCCCGACCGCTTTGCCCGGCTCGGTGGCCGTCGAGGTGAACCTTCCCGGCCGGCCGGGCACGGCCGTAGCCAACACAGGAGCGCCGCCCAAGCAAATCTTCGAGGACCTCACCCGCATCACCGTGCCGCCTCCCTCGGCTCACACGTCCGGGCCGAAACTGGGCGAGCACGCGCCGCCGGCGGAACCCCCGTATAAGATGCCGGCCAACGACACGGAGACGCGGCTTCTGCGCCTTCCTCTACAGCCCCTCTTCATCGACCTGGTGAAAAAATCGAAGGAAATCAGCAAACCCGGGGGCGGAAGCGGAGGCTTGTTCGGCGGCGGCGGAAAGCCAAAGCCCGACGAGGAAAAGCTCGTTTTTGAGACCGTTCAGATGATCCTGCGCGAAGCGGCGAAATTGCGCGCCTCGGACGTGCACATGGAGCCGCTGGAAGCATCCTTGCGCGTGCGCTTCCGCCTCGACGGGATCCTTGAGGAAGTCCTGCATGTGCCGAACAACCTCGACCTGCGCGTGGTGTCCCATATTCGGGTGATGTGCGGCCTCGACCCCGAGCGCGGCATCGGCACCAGTCATCCCGAGGACGGGCGCATGGCTTTCCATCATGATGGCATGGAAGCCGACCTACGCCTATCGACTTTCCCCACTTCGTGGGGCGATAAAGCCGTGCTGCGGCTGATCCCGCGCGCCCACAAAATACCGGCCATCAACGAACTTGGTTTGTCTCCTAAAACCGCCGAAGCGCTGCGCCAACTGGCCACCCGTCCCCAAGGAATGTTCATCGTCACCGGCCCCACCGGCAGCGGCAAGTCGACCACTTTGTACACCCTCCTGCAGACGATCAACTCGCCCTCGCGCAACATCGTCACGCTCGAAGACCCCATCGAGAAGAAAATCCCCGGCATCAACCAAGGCCTCATCCAACCCAAGTCTGGCTTCGGCTTCGCCGAGGGCCTACGCGCCATCGTGCGCCAGGACCCGAACGTGATCATGGTCGGCGAGGTCCGCGACCTGGAGACGGCGGAGATCGCGGTGTCCGCCTCGCTCACCGGCCATATGCTTTTCACCACTTTGCACACCAACAGCGCCCTGGGTGCTATCACGCGCCTCTTCGATATGGGCCTTGAGCCCTTTCTGATCGCCTCCGCATTGAGCGCCGTCTCGGCCCAGCGCCTGGTCCGCCGCGTCTGCATGGCGTGCGCCAAGCCTTACAAGGCACCCGCTGCCGAGGCCGCCGAGATCGAAGACCGCGCCAAGCGCGCCGGCGTCGCCGTGCCGCCCGACCTTCTCTCCGGCCTCAAGATCGGCGCGGGCTGCGACGTCTGCCGGCGCACGGGCTATTACGACCGCATCCTGCTCTTCGAGTTCGCCGCGATGACTCCGGCCCTGCGCCAGATGATCCTGCGCAAGGCTCCGATGGAGGACCTGCGCGCGTCCGCCCTGCAGGACGGCATGGAGCCGATGCTCGTCGACGGCCTGCGCAAGGCCGCCGAAGGCGTGACGTCCATCGCCGAAGTGTTCCGAATCGTCGACGCCTCCGACTAATTAGTATCATCGAGCCGTGAAGGTTCTGCTCCTCGGCTCCGGCGGACGGGAACACGCCATGGCTTGGGCGCTGGCCAAAAGCCCGGCGCTGACCAAACTCTGGGTCGCCCCTGGGTCGGCCGCCATGAGCGGCACGGCCGAGCTCGCCGACCTCGATCCTCTCGACGGCGCGGCCGTCGCCCGCTTTTGCCGCGACAAGGGCGTGGAGCTGATGGTCGTCGGGCCGGAAGCCCCGCTCGCCGCAGGCGTCGCGGACGCCGTCCGCGCCGAGCGCATTCCTGTTTTCGGTCCGGGCCGGGACGGCGCGAGACTGGAGTCGTCCAAGGCTTTCGCCAAGGACTTCATGCTCCGCCACGGCCTGCCCACGGCGCGCGCCGTCGTCGCAGCCGCGGCCGAGGCCAAAGCCGCCGCGCGCGAGTTCGGCGGGCGCTGCGTGGTGAAGGCCGACGGCTTGGCCGCGGGCAAGGGTGTGATCGTCTGCGCGGCCCTCGCCGACGCCGAAGCCGCCGTCGACGCTCTGTCCGGCATCGGCGCGGGAAGCACGCTTCTCGTCGAGGAGCTTCTCGTCGGTCCCGAGATTTCGATGATGGCCGTTCTCGACGGACGCTCCTACGCGCTTTTGCCAGCCAGCCAAGACCACAAGCGCCTGCTCGACGGCGACCAGGGACCCAACACCGGCGGCATGGGCGCGCTGTGCCCGGTCCCGCTTGAGGCGGCCATGCTCGCCCGCATCCGCGAGTCGGTGTTCGACCGCGCCATGGCCGGGTTGGCTGCGGACGGCCTCGATTACCGCGGCGTGCTTTATGCCGGCCTCATGCTCACCCCCGATGGCCCCAAAGTCCTCGAGTTCAACGCGCGCTTGGGCGATCCGGAAACCCAGGCGGTGCTCCCCCTGCTCGACGCCGACTTCTTGGAGCTATGCCTGGCTTGCGCCCGAGGACAGCTGGCCGTTGACCGCGTTCCGGCGCGCCCGGGCGCCTGCGTGGCGGTGGTCGTCGCCGCCGACGGCTATCCGCAGGCGCCCAAGCCGGGAGCTCCGGTGACGCCCGAGGCAGCCGAGGGAATGAACGGGGTCATGATCTTCCACGCCGGGACGAAAAAAGACGGCTCGCGCTGGACGGCGGCGGGCGGGCGCGTGCTGAGCGTCGTCGGCTTGGGCCCGGACCTGGCCGCCGCTCGGGAGCGCGCCTACGCGGCCGTGCCGCGCGTGGCCGGAGCGGGACTGCGCTGGCGCAGCGACGTCGCGGCCAAGGTGCTGGGGAGGAGTCTGGCGTGATGAAGAAATCAAATGTTTTGGTCGGGATCATCATGGGCAGCAAGTCGGACTGGAAGACGATGAAGGCCGCCGCCGAGGTGCTCAAGGACTTCGGCGTGCCGTATGAAGCGTCCATCGTATCCGCGCATCGCACGCCGATTAAGCTCTTCAATTACGCCGCCACCGCAGAAAAACGCGGAATCCACGTCATCATCGCCGGCGCCGGCGGCGCGGCGCATCTGCCCGGCATGACGGCGTCGATGACGACCCTTCCCGTGTTGGGCGTGCCCGTGGAGTCGCGCGCGCTCAAAGGTCTGGACTCGCTGTTGTCCATCGCCCAGATGCCGCGCGGGATCGCCGTCGGCACGCTCGCCATCGGTTCGGCCGGCGCGGCCAACGCCGGCCACTTGGCCGCTCAGATACTGGCCCTCAACGACGGCAACGTCGCCCGCCGTGTCCGCGCCTTTCGCGCGGCGCAGACCCGCAAGGTCCTCAAGGACACGCTCTAATGCCCGGGCCGCTGCCTCCCGGCAAGACACTCGGAATACTCGGCGGCGGCCAACTCGGCCGCCTGATCGCCCAAGCGGCCAAGGACCTGGGCTACCGCACCGCCGCGCTCGATTCCACCGCGACGTCGCCCGCCCTGCAGGTCGTCGACGCGCCCGTCGTCGGATCCCTCAACGACGTCGACGCCACCCTCAAGCTCGCGGACGTCAGCGACGTCGTCACATTGGAATGGGAGAACATCGCGTCGTTCGTCCTCGAGGAAGTGGCCAAGAAGAAGCCTCTTTATCCCGCGGCGTCGGTGCTGACCGTCATCCAAGACCGCCTGACGCAGAAGAATTTCCTGGCCGCCAACGGGCTTGCCCAGACGCCCTACGGCGAGGTCACGATCGCGACGGCTTGGACGTTTCCGATGGTGGTCAAGCGGCGCATCCACGGCTACGACGGGAAGGGCCAGTGCGTGGTCGATAGAAAGGAGGACACCCCCCGGGCGACGGAGGTGCTCGCCAAGCCCTGCGTCTGGGAGTCGAAAGTTCCCTTCGCTCGCGAGATCTCGGTGATCCTCGCGCGCGCCCGCGACGGCCAAACCGCGGTTTATCCGATCGCCGAGAACCTGCACCGCAACGGCATCCTGCACGCCACGCGCGCGCCGGCGCTCGTCGACGCGGTCGTCGCCGAGAAAGCCGTAAAGATGGCGAAGACGATCGCCGAGAAACTGGGCCACGTGGGCGTGATGGCCGTGGAGATGTTCCTGCTCAAGGACAGCTCCCTGCTCGTCAACGAGATCGCCCCGCGCGTGCACAACAGCGGCCATTACACCTTGGGCGGCTGCGCCGTCTCGCAGTTCGAGCAGCACGTGCGCGCCGTCTGCGGCCTGCCTCTGGGCGAGACCAAGATGCACGGGCCCACTACGATGGTCAACTTGCTCGGCGATCTATGGGGGAAAGGTGAGCCGAAATGGTCGCTGCTTGACAAAATCCCCAATGCCGTCCTTCACCTGTACGGCAAGTCCGAGGCCCGGCCCGGACGGAAAATGGGGCATTACACCGTGGTCGGCGCGGGTGCCGACGCCGAGTACGAACGCGCCGACGAGCGGCTGAAATCCCTGCGCGGATGAGGCCGACGGCGGCGGGCCTGGCCTACGCGCTGGGCGCCTTCGGACTGTGGGGCATAAGCCCCCTATATTGGCGGCTGCTGGCGCATGTCCCGGCCTTCGAGATCCTGCTGCACCGGGTGGTTTGGTCTGCGGTGTTTATGGCCTTCATCCTGCGCGATCGCCGCGACGACCTGCGCCGCGCGATGCTCCATCCAAGGACGGCCGCCGTCCTCCTGGCCACGTCCTTGCTCATAGGCGTGAATTGGTTCCTCTACATCGGAGCCGTCGAGAGCCGCCGCGTCCTCGACGCCAGCCTGGGCTACTACATCAATCCTCTGATCAACGTCCTCTTCGGCGTCGTTTTCCTGAAAGAGAAGATGCGCCGCCTTCAGGGGTTGGCGGCCCTGCTGGCCTTGGCCGGCGTGTTGTGGCTGGTCAAAGTCCATGGACACCTGCCCTGGTTGTCCCTGGCGCTTGCCGGAACCTTCGCGCTGTACGCCTTGCTCCGAAAAACGGCTCCCGTCGACTCATTGATCGGCCTGTCTTTCGAGACATTCATTCTCACTATCCCCGCCGTGTCGACGCTCCTATGGCTGGCCGCTCACGGCCGCGTCTCTTCCGAGGCCCGCACCTGGCTTCTTCTCGCGGGCGGAGCCGGCGTGACCGCCTTGCCGCTGCTGTGGTTCGTGGAAGCTGCTCGCCGCCTCGATCTAAAGACGCTGGGCTTCCTTCAATTCATCTCGCCGACCATGCAATTTCTAATCGCCTTCCTCGCCTTCGGCGAGCCGCTGCCGCGCGCGCGCCTGCTCAGCTTCCTCTTGATCTGGGCGGCCGTCGGGCTTTACTGTCTCGACGCGGCGTTGAACGCGCGCCGCGCGGCTTAAAAAGTTATCCCCAAACTTTTTTGAACCAAGTCTGTGGATAACTACATTGCCGCCTGCTTCTTAAAAATAGTTTAATCGTTTAGGACAACGCGTGGCGCCGAGAGACTGGGAACGAAAAGACCTGCTCGGCTTGGAAGGGCTGAGCGCCTCCGAGATCGAGACGATTCTCGACTTAGCCGCGTCTTTCAAGAAAACCCCCCAGCCGGACCTTCTCAAAGGGCGCACCGTCGCCTTCCTCTTCACCGAGCCCTCCACGCGCACGCGCTCCTCCTTCGAGATGGCGGCCAAGCGCCTGGGCTGCGACGTATTAAGCTTCTCGCCTGTTGGTTCCTCTTTGTCAAAAGGCGAGACGCTGCTCGATACGTTCCTCAACCTGCAGGCCGTCGGAGTGACCCACTTCGTCGTGCGCCACGAGCGCTCGGGCGTGCTCGAGGACTTAGCGCCCCTGCTGGCGGCCTCGGTGATCAACGCCGGCGACGGAGCGCACGAGCACCCGACGCAGGCCTTGCTCGACCTGCTCACCTTGCGCGAGCGCTGGGGCGGCTTCAAAGGAAAGAAAATCGTGATCTTGGGCGACATCCGCCACAGCCGCGTGGCGCGCTCCAACCTGTTCGCGCTCAAGAAGCTGGGCGCTAAAGTCGTCTTCTGCGGGCCCACGCCTCTGTGCCCCGACGCCTTCGCCGAGTTGGGCGCGGTCGTCGAGCACGACGTCGCCAAGGCGCTCAAGGGTGCTGACGCCGTCAACGTCCTGCGCCTGCAGATCGAGCGCATGGAGCAGGGTTTTGTCCCCTCTTTGTCGGACTACGCGCTGACTTACCAGCTCACGCCCGCGCGCGTCGAACTGATGAAGCCCGAGTCCTTGGTCCTGCATCCGGGGCCGATCAACCGCGGAGTCGAGATCGCCTCCGAGGTCGCCGACGGGCCGCGCTCGGTCATCCTCGAGCAGGTGGCCAACGGCGTGCTCGCGCGCATGGCGGTGCTGGCGCTATGCGAGCAAGGGAGGGACCTTGCCTGATCGCCTGCTTGTGACCGGCGGCCTGGTCATCGATCCCGCCCGGAGTCTCGAAGCCGTTCGCGACGTCCTCATCGAGGACGGGAAAATCGCCGCCGTCGCCACCAGCCTGGCGAAAAAGTCGGCGTTCAAAGGCGCGCCCATAATCGACGCCAAGGGCAAGTGGGTGATCCCCGGCCTCGTCGACATGCACGTGCATCTGCGCGAGCCCGGCCGCGAGGGCGACGAGACCATCGAGACCGGGACCAAGGCCGCGGCGCGCGGCGGCGTGACCACCGTGCTCGCCATGGCCAACACCGAGCCGGTGTGCGACTCTCCCTCCCAGCTGTCTTTCCTGCGCGCGAAGGCCAAGACCGGCGCCGCCGTCAACGTGCTCTTCGCGGGCGCGGTCACCCTCGGCCAAAAAGGCGAGAAGCTCACCGAGTTCGCCAAGCTTCGGGCCGCGGGCGCTGCGGCCCTGTCCGACGACGGCCGGCCGGTGATGAACGCGGGGCTGCTGCGCCGGGCGCTCGAGTACGCCAAGGATCTGGGATTGCTCGTCATCGATCACTGCGAGGACCTGACATTGTCTGCGGGCGCCTGCACGCACGAAGGTTCGGAAGCCTTGCGCAAAGGGCTCAAGGGGGCGCCGTGGGCCGCCGAGACCGTGCAGGTCGTGCGCGATATCGCCTTGGCGGAGCTCACGGGAGCGCGGCTTCACATAGCGCATGTGTCCACGGCGGCCTCGGTCGACGCGATTAGAACGGCAAAAAAGCAGGGAATACGAATTACGGCCGAGACGGCCCCTCATCACTTCGCACTAACGGATAAAAACATCCCCGGCTACGACGGCAACTGGAAGATGAATCCACCTTTGCGCGGCAACGCAGATCGAGAAGCCCTGCTGCGCGGTTTAGCAGACGGAGTCATCGACGCGATCGCCACCGACCACGCGCCCCACGGCTGCACCGCAAAAGCCCTGGGCATGGATCTGGCCCCTTTCGGCGTAATCGGCCTGGAAACCTCGCTGGCCGTAGCACTCACCGAGCTGTATCACAAGAAAGTCCTCACGCGCCGCCGCTTGGTCGAGCGCATGTCCGCCGCCCCGGCCGCCCTTCTCGGCCTCAAGGGCAAGGGCACCCTCGCCCCGGGCGCGGACGCCGATCTTGCCGTCGTCGATCCCGACGGGACATGGTCCCCTTCGGCCCCATTCCAATCGAAAAGCCGCAATTCACCTTTCGTCGGGCGCCGCCTGAAAGGCCGCATTCTCACCACCCTCTGCGCCGGCCGCGTGGTCCATGCTCTATGAAGTCCTCAAGCCCTATCTGTTCGCGCTCGACGCCGAGCGCGCGCACGAAGAGGTCTCGGGTCTGATGGCGCTCCTAGCGCCGATCCCGGGCGCTGGGGCCGTGCTGTCGGCGTTGACCGGAAAGGGAGGTAAGGGCCTCGAGAAAAAAGTGTTGGGCCTGACCTTTCCAAACCCTGTCGGTCTTGCCGCGGGCTTCGACAAAGATGGAAGATTGGTTCCTATTCTTCCGGCCTTCGGTTTCGGGTTCTTAGAAATCGGCTCCGTGACGTTGGAGCCCCAACCCGGAAACCCCAAGCCCCGCATGTTCCGTCTCCCGGAGCAAGGCGCTTTGATCAATCGCTTGGGCTTTAATTCGGAGGGCGCCAGGTCCGTGGCTTATCGATTGGCTTCGCAGCCGCGCCCGTCGGTCCCGCTGGGAATCAATCTGGGCTTGAACAAAGGCACCCCCGCGGCCGACGCTCCGCACGCGTACGCCCGGACGTTCCGTATCCTGGCCAAATACGGCGATTACTTCGTGGTGAATGTTTCCTCGCCCAACACTCCCGGACTTCGCGATCTTCAAAAGACAACGGAACTGGCAGCAATACTTAGCGCCATTCAAGATGTAAACACGGAACATAAACCGATCTTGGTGAAGTTATCCCCCGATCTGGCGGACGCCGATTTAACCGCCTGTATCCAAACGGCTTCTCAGTCAGCACAAGGTTTTGTCGTATCAAATACGACTCTCTCTCGCGACGGAGTGCCCGAACAGTGGAAGTCCGAGGCGGGAGGCCTGTCCGGCGCGCCGCTGAAGGTCCGCGCGACGGAACTCGTCAAGCGCGTCCGAACGTTGACTCAATTGCCCATCATCGGAGTGGGCGGCATCGCCTCCGCCGATGACGCGCGCCAGCGCCTGGCCGCGGGCGCGGACCTCGTCCAGCTTTACACCGGCTTCGTCTACGGCGGCCCCGGCATGGTCAAGCGCATCACGCGGGGATTGTCATGACGCAGATCATCGTCGCTCTCGATGTGGACACGATCAAAAAGCAGGAAGATCTGCTTAAAAGCCTCCACGGGCTCATCGTCTGGTACAAGGTCGGCCTGCAGCTGTTCACCGCGCACGGCAAGCGCGCCGTGGACGTGGTCCAGCGCCAAGGCGGCAAGGTGTTCCTCGATCTCAAGCTCCACGACATCCCGCAAACCGTGGCCTTGGCCGTGCGCGAGGCGCAGCGCCTGGGAGTCGACGCGCTGTCTTTACACCTGATGGGCGGCGCCGACATGATCCGCGCCGCGGCCGAAGTCTCGCCACGCCCTAAACTGTGGGGCGTGACCGTGCTCACGAGCATGGCGCCCAAGGACGTCAAGATATTTTCCCCCTCCACCGCCATCCCGGTCCTGGTCAAGTCCTTGGCCAAGCTCGGCTGGGTCGGCGGCGTCGACGCGACGATTTGCTCGCCGCAGGAGGTCGGAACGCTTAAAAAAGCGTATCCGCGCCTGGATATGAAATTCGTCACCCCCGGCATCCGCCCCAAGGGCGCGGCCCTCAACGACCAATCGCGCGTGATGACACCCGGCCAAGCCGCGAAGCTGGGCATCGACTTCATCGTGATCGGACGCCCCATCACGCACGCGCCCGATCCGCGCAAGGCGGCATTGGATATTTTGGCCGAGATGCAAGCCGCCGCTCCGAAGTCCTTGGATAAAGTATGAGCAATATCGAAAATCTTTTTCTCGACCACGGCGCCTTACTCAAGGGGCACTTCTTGCTTTCTTCCGGGCTTCACAGCGATCGGTATCTTCAATGCGCTCTCGTCCTGGCCCAACCCGGCGCGGCAGAGCAGCTCGGCCGCGAACTGGCCGCCAAAGCCGAGAAGCCCGACCTCGTTGTTTCCCCCGCCATGGGCGGGCTCATGATCGGTCATGAGGTCGCGCGCGCATTCGGGGTGAGGCATTACTTCACCGAGCGCGTGGATGGTATGATGGTCTTGCGACGGGGCTTCGCCCTCAAACCCGATGAAAAAGTGCTCGTCGTCGAGGACGTGGTGACCACCGGAAAATCGACGAAAGAGGTCTTCGAGGTCGTCCGCGCCGCGGGCGCGCGCGTCGTCGGCGCGGCGTCGGTGGTGGATCGTTCCGAGGGGAAATCGAATCTCGGCGTGCCGTACGCGGCCCTGTGGGCCGTGTCGGTCCCGGCCTGGAGGCCGGAGGAATGCCCGCCCTGCCGCGCGGGCGTGCCCGTCGCCAAGCCCGGCAGCCGCACGGAGAAGAAACATGTCTAGCGCGACTTTGACCTATCGCAAGTCCGGCGTGAACATCGACCTCGCCGACAAGCTCGTCGACCATATCCAGAAGAAGGCCCCGGCCATCGGCGGCTTCGCGGGGCTGTTTCCTCTGGACCTCGACGGCGACGGGCCTTGGGAGCTGGTGGCCTGCACCGACGGTGTGGGCACCAAGCTCAAGCTCGCTTTCGCCCTCGACCGCCACGACACCATCGGCATCGACTTGGTCGCCATGTCGGTCAACGACCTGGTCTGCTGCGGCGCCAAACCCCTGATCTTCCTCGACTATTACGCCACCGGCAAGCTCGACCTGAAAACCTCCAAGCGCATCATCTCCGGCATCATGGAAGGCTGCCGCCAGGGCCGCTGCGTCCTGCTCGGCGGCGAGACCGCCGAGATGCCCGGCATGTACCCCAAGGACGAGTACGACTTGGCCGGCTTCGCCGTCGGGATCGTCAAGCGCAAGGAAGTCATCGACGGCTCCAAGATATATCCCGGCGATCTGATCCTCGGCCTTCCTTCCTCAGGTCTGCACTCCAACGGCTACTCGCTGGCGCGCCAAGTCTTCAAAGGCCGCGACCTCGCCAAGTTCGGCAAAGCGCTGCTGACACCCACGCGCATCTACGTCGACGAGGTGGCCGCCCTCAAGAAAGCCCTGCGCGAGCAGGAGAGCATCATCCTGGGCCTCTCGCATATCACCGGCGGCGGGTTGGTCGAAAACGTCCCCCGCATCCTGCCGCGCGGACGCAAGGCGATCTTCCGCAAAGGCACTTGGAAGCCCAATCCCCTGTTCCGCGAAATCCAGCGCCGCGGCAACGTGCCCGAAAAAGAGATGTGGCGCACCTTCAACATGGGGCTGGGACTGGTCATCGTCATCCGCCCCGACAGCCTGGCCGTCGCCCAAAAGGCCCTGCCCGAGGCGATCCTCGTCGGCGAGATCGTCGACGGCAAGCACGAGGTGGAAATCGTTTGAAGATCGCCGTTTTCGCCTCCGGAGAAGGCAGCAACCTGCAGGCCCTGCTCGACGCCTGCGCGGACGGGCGCGTGCGCGGCTCGGTGATCTTGGTCGTCTCCAACAAGGCGGACGCCGGCGCCGTGCGCCGCGCCCAGCGCGCGGGCATCGAGACCTTGGTCAGCCCGCTCTCCGACCACGCGACCGAGGAGGAGTACAGCGCCTTCCTCGCGCAGGAATGCCGCAAGCGCGGCGTCGAGCTGATCTGCCTGGCCGGCTTCATGCTCAAGATCAAGCGGCCCTTGATCGAAGCCTACAACGGCCGCATCCTCAACGTGCATCCCTCCCTGCTGCCCGCTTTCGGCGGCCAGGGCATGTACGGGCGCAAAGTGCACGAGGCCGTCGTCGCCATGGGCGTGAAAGTCTCCGGCGCGACCGTCCACGTCGTCGACGAGGAGTACGATCACGGCCCCGTGGTGCTGCAGGCGACCGTGCCCGTGCTCGCCGGCGACACCCCCGAAACGCTGGCGGCGCGCGTGCGCGCCCAGGAGCACTGGATTTACCCCCGCGCGGTCGCCCTTTTCGCCGACGGCCGCGCCAAGATCGAGGCCGGCCGCCTGACGGTCAAGTCGCCGCCGCACGAGGCCTCGCCGAGGCTGAAGCGCGCGCTGATCTCCGTCTCCGACAAGACCGGCGTCGTCGAGTTCGCCAAGGGCCTCCATGAGCTTGGCGTCGAACTCGTCTCCACCTCGGGCACGTTCAAGGTCCTCGTCCAAGCCGGCCTTCCCGTGCGGCCGCTGGAAACCATGACCGGTTTTCCCGAGATCCTCGACGGGCGCGTCAAAACCCTTCACCCCCACGTTCACGGCGCCATCCTGCTCCGGCGGCAGGACCCCAAACAGGTCCGGGAAGCCGAGCAGTTCGGCCTCGAGCCCATCGATCTCGTCGTCGTCAATCTCTATCCGTTCGCCAAAACCGTCGCCGAGGCCAAGGATCCTTTCGAGCAGGGCGTCATCGAACAGATCGACATCGGCGGGGTGGCCCTTATTCGCGCCGCGGGCAAGAATTTCGAGGACGTCGCCGTGCTGACCGCGCCGTCGGACTATGCTCCCGTGCTCGGCGAGCTCTCGGCCGAGCAGTGCCGCCTCTCCCCCGACACGCGCAAACGCCTGGCCTTAAGCGCCTTTAAACACACCGCCGAGTACGACGCCATGATCGCGCGCGCCTGGTCGGACGGAAAGGCGGCGCCGCAGGAAAACGGCGCGTTTCCCGTCGCTCTGGAGAACCGCCTCATCAAGGTCGCGGACCTGCGCTACGGCGAGAACCCCCACCAGAAGGCGGCCCTGTACGCGGGCGAGGGCGGCATGTCCTTCACCAAGCTCCACGGCAAGGAACTGTCCTACAACAACCTTCTCGACGCCGCCGGCACCTGGGACGCCGTCTCCGATTTCGAGGCCCCCGCGGCGGTGGTGTTCAAGCACGTCACTCCCGCCGGCGTCGGCGTGGGCGAGAGCATCGAGCAGGCTTTCGACAAGGCCTGGGCCACAGACCCGCTGTCCGCCTTCGGCGGCGCGCTGGCCTTCAACCGCCCGGTCACGCGCGCGATCGCCGAGCTGTTGTCCAAGCGCTTCGTCGAGGTCCTCGTCGCCCCCGGCTATGAGCCCGAGGCTCTCGAGATCCTCATGAAGAAGCCCAACGTGCGCATCCTCACGCGCACACGGCGCCCGACTGCCGCGCTGCAGCTGCGTTCCATCGGCGACGAGGTCTTGGTGACCGAGCCTGACCGCGCCGTCACCGGCGCCGACTGGAAGGTCGTCTCCAAGCGCGCGCCGACGGCCAACGAGGAAGCCGCCCTGCGCTTCGCCTGGACGGCCGCCAAGCACGTCAAGTCCAACGCCATCGTCCTGGCCGGTCCCGACCGCACCGTGGGCATCGGCGCCGGGCAGATGTCGCGCGTGGACTCCGTCCACATGTCCGGTGTGAAGTTCAAGCTCTGGCTGCGCGACAACGAGGGGCCCTCGGCGCTGGTGCTGGCCTCCGACGCCTTCTTCCCTTTCCGCGACGGCATCGACGCCGCCGCCACGTTGGGCATCTCGGCGATCGTCCAGCCAGGCGGCTCCATCAAGGACGCCGAGGTGATCGCCGCGGCCGACGAGCACAATTTCGCGATGGTGATGACGGGCATGAGGCACTTCCGGCATTGAAAAACTATGAATGATAAAGCCTGGCTGGCCCTCGAAGACGGGACCTTCTTCTCCGGGCGTTCCTGCGGCGCCGCCGGCGAATCAGGCGGCGAGTTCGTCTTCAACACCGCGATGACCGGCTATCAGGAGATCCTGACCGACCCTTCCTACGCCGGCCAATGCGTGGTCATGACTTATCCCTTGATCGGCAATTACGGGATCACGGCGCGGGACAACGAGTCGGCGCGGCCTCGTCTCTCGGCTTTCGTCGTGCGCGAGCTGTGCAAGACGCCGTCCAACCACGAGTCGATCCAATCGGTGGGCGGTTTTCTCAAGCAGCACGGGATCGTGGGCATCGAGGAGGTCGACACGCGCGCGCTCACGCTCCGGCTGCGCGAGAAAGGCGCCCTGCGCGGGATCATCTCCACTTTAGACGGCGACAAGAAAAGATTGACCGCCAAGGCGAAAGCGCTGCCCACGATGACGGGTCGCAATCTCGCCAAGGTCGTCAGCTGCGAAAAACCTTACTCGTGGGACGAGGACTACAAGCCCGCGGAGAAGACCCTGCACGTGGTCGTGATGGACTTCGGCGTGAAGTACGGCATCCTGCGCTGCCTGGCGGCCATGGGCTGCAAGGTCACGGTGGTCCCCTCCGCGACGACGGCCAAGCAAATCGTCGCGCTCAAGCCCGACGGGGTCCTGCTCTCCAACGGCCCCGGCGACCCCGAGCCGGTGACCGATGCCATCGAGACGATTAAAAATCTACTGGTCGAGCGCGTTCCGGTCTTCGGCATATGTTTAGGCCATCAGCTCCTAGGTCTGGCCTTAGGCGGCAAGACGTACAAACTCAAGTTCGGTCATCACGGATCCAATCATCCGGTCAAAGATCTGGAAACGGGAAAGATCGAGATCACATCTCAAAACCACGGCTTCTGCGTGGACCTGAAAACCTTGCCGTCCTCGGTCAAGACCACTCATGTCAACTTAAACGACGGCACCTCGGAGGGTATGGCCCACACGGAACTCCCCGCCTTTTCCGTTCAACACCATCCTGAAGCGTCAGCGGGCCCCCACGACAGCCGTTATTTATTTGAACGTTTCCGCGCGCTGATGCTCGCCCGCCAGGAGGCCCATCGTGCCTAAGAGAACCGACCTCAAGAAAATACTAGTCGTCGGGTCCGGCTCGATCGTCATCGGACAGGGCTGCGAGTTCGACTACTCCGGTACGCAGGGCATCAAGGCCCTGCGCGAAGAGGGCTATGAAGTCTGCCTGATCAACTCCAACCCCGCGACCATCATGACGGACCCGGAGCTGGCCGACCGCACCTACATCGAGCCGCTGACGCCGGAGTATCTCGAGAAGGTGATCGCCGCCGAGAGGCCCCAGGCCATTCTTCCCACCTTGGGCGGGCAGACGGCGCTGAACCTCACCGTCGCCGCGGCCGAGCGCGGTATTTTAAAGCGCTACGACGTCGAGATCATCGGCGCCCGCCTGGAGACGATCCGCAAGGCCGAGGACCGGCAGCTGTTCAAGGCGGCGATGCAAAAGATCGGCATCGACCTGCCGCGCTCGATCGTGGTCACCGACGAGAGCGATCTCAAGGACGTCTCCCGCGAGCTGGGCTTCCCGATCATCGTGCGCGCCTCCTTCACGCTGGGCGGCACCGGCGGCGGCATCGCCTACCACTTCGACGAGCTGCGCACGCGCGTGCACGCGGCCTTCGAGATGAGCCCGGTCAAGAAGGTGCTCCTCGAGGAATCCGTGCTGGGCTGGAAGGAGTACGAGCTCGAGGTAATGCGCGACTGCAAGGACAACTTCGTGGTGGTCTGCACCATCGAGAACCTCGACCCCATGGGCGTGCACACCGGCGACTCGATTACGGTAGCCCCCGCGCAGACGCTCAGCGACCGCCAATACCAAGAGATGCGCGACGACGCCAAGCGCATCATCTCCGAGATCGGCGTGGAGACCGGCGGCTGCAACATCCAGTTCGCCGTCGAGCCCGCGACCGGGCGGCGCATCGTCGTGGAGATCAACCCGCGCGTGTCGCGCTCTTCGGCGCTGGCCTCCAAGGCGACGGGCTTTCCCATCGCGCGCCTGGCCGCTAAGCTCGCCGTCGGCTACGCCCTCGACGAGCTGCCCAACGATATCACCAAGGCGACCACGGCGTGCTTTGAGCCCGCCATCGACTACGTCGTAGTCAAGGCGCCGCGCTTTGCCACGGAGAAGTTCGGCGAGTTCACGCTCGACACGGCGATGAAGTCGGTGGGCGAAACGATGGCCGTCGGGCGCACCTTCAAAGAGGCTTTGCAAAAGGCCCTGCGCGGCTTAGAGAGCGGCATGAAGGGACTCACCGGAGCCGAGGCGCTGGACCCAGAGGTCCGGCTTCAGCGCGTGGCTTCCCCCACCTCCAGCCGGCTCTATCACGTCAAATCCGCGCTGGACGAGGGCGTGAGTGTCGAGCGCATCGCGGAGGTCTCGCGCATCGACCCGTGGTTTCTCAACCAGCTCAAGGACATCGCGGACTACGACAAGACGCTGGCGACGATGCCTTTGGACGCGGAAAACATTCTGGCGGCCAAGCGTCTGGGATTCTCCGACGCCCAGCTGGCCCTGGCCAAGGGAATGAAGGAAGACAAGATCCGCGAACGCCGCCGGAAGCTCGGCGTCAAACCGTCCTACAAGATCGTCGACACCTGCGCCGGCGAGTTCCCCTCCGCCACGCCCTACTTCTACTCCACCTACGAGGAGACGGGCGACCTGATCGCCGGCAAAAAAGGAAAGAAGGTGCTCATCCTCGGCTCCGGCCCCAACCGCATCGGGCAAGGCATCGAGTTCGACTACTGCTGCGTGCAGGCCTCCAAGGCGCTGCGCGCCCACGGCTGGCAGTCGGTGATGGTCAACTGCAACCCGGAGACCGTCTCCACCGACTACGACTCCTCCGACCGACTGTACTTCGAGCCCCTGACGCTCGAGGACACCCTTGAGATCATCGCCGTCGAGAAGCCCACGGGCGTGATCGTGCAGTTCGGCGGCCAGACGCCGCTAAACCTAGCCCGCGCACTCGAGAAGGCGGGCGTGCCCATCCTTGGCACCAAGCCCGCGGCCATCGACATGGCCGAGGACCGGCGGCTGTTCGGCGCGGCGCTCAAGAAGCTCAAGATCCTCTCGCCGGAGTCGGGCATCGCCAACTCCGCCGCCAGCGCGCTGAAAATCGCGCGGCGCATCGGCTACCCCGTCATGGTGCGGCCCAGCTACGTCTTGGGCGGACGCATGATGGAGATCGTCTACGACGACGACTCGCTTGTCGACTACGTCGGGCGCGCGCTGAAGGCCGCGATGCACCCCTCCCTGCTCATCGACCGCTTTCTGTCGGATGCCACCGAAGTCGACGTCGACGCGGTCTGCGACGGCAAAGACGTTTGGGTCGCCGGCATCATGGAGCACATCGAAGAAGCCGGCATCCATTCCGGCGACTCGGCCTGCACCTTGCCCCCGCACTCGCTGTCTCCCGGCGTGTTGACGACCATTCGCGAGAACACGCGCAAGCTGGCCCTACATCTGAAGGTGCGCGGCCTCATGAACGTGCAGTACGCGGTCAAAGACGGCGCCGTCTACGTGCTCGAAGCCAACCCGCGCGCCTCGCGCACGGTCCCGTTCGTGAGCAAGGCCACCGGCCTGCCGGTGGCGCGTATCGCCACCTGGGTCATGATGGGCAAGCCTCTCAAGAAGCTGCTGCCCGCGGCCGTGCTCAAAGGCGAGCTCGAGCCGCCCTACACCGCCACCAAGGAAGCGGTGCTGCCCTTCATCAAGTTCCCCGGCGTCGACCCCCGGCTGGGCCCGGAGATGAAGTCGACCGGCGAGGTAATGGGCCTGGACTCCGACTTCCCGCGCTCATTTGCCAAGAGCCAAGAAGCGGCGGGCATGATCCTTCCCACCTCCGGATCGGTGTTCGTCAGCGTGCGTGACGAGGACAAGGTCCACATCGTGCCGCTGGCGCGCTCGCTGCGCCAACTGGGCTTCTCCTTGGTCGCCACGCGCAGCACCGCCGACTTCCTGACCCGCCACGGCTTGGAGACGGCGCGCGTGGCCAAGGTCGGCGAAGGCAAGCCCGACGTCGTCGACTTGATGCGCCAGCGCACGCTGTCGCTGATCGTCAACACGCCCTCCGGCAAGCGCTCGCGCGTCGACGGCTACGCCATCCGGCGCACGGCGCTTGAGCTCAACATTCCCTGCATCACGAACCTGCACAGCGCGGACGCGGCCGTTCACGCCATCGCGGTGCTGCAGGGGGCGAGCATGGGTGTTAAGCCTCTTCAGACCCACTACGAGACTTTGCCCTACAAGGTCGGTCTTAAGGCCTGATCGCACGTTAATATTTCGACGACGGCAATGGCCAGGACGCCGAGCAGCTTAAGACCTATATGCTCAAAGATATAGAACTGTTCCCGGAAATAGTTCTATATGCTTGAGAATATAATCTAACGGCGCTTTTTCTTGGAGCCGCCCGATCCGATCGAACCCAGCATCAGCACGGCCCAAGGCCAGGACAGCAAGCCGCCCAGCAATAAGCCCGCGACCACGTCGCCAGGATAATGCGCGCCGCAGTAGACGCGGCTGTAAGCCACCAGCGCCGCTCCGGTCCAGAAAGCGAAACTCACCGGCGGATAGGCCACCGACAGCACCGACGCGGCGGCCGCCGTGTTGATCGAGTGATTGGACGGGAATCCGAACTTGCCGCCGACAGGCGAGCGCTGGATAGCGCCGATGCCGGCGTGCACCGGGCGAGGGCGCGCGACCCAAGGCTTGATGACGCGGTAAGAGATCAAGTCGCAGACGCCCATCGCGATAACGGCGACCACCATAATGCGCAAGGCGCGCGCGCGCTGCTTCCACCACCATAGGCCCAGACTTGCCGGCGCGACACCGAAAGCAAACCAGGGAACCTTGTGAATATCGGTGATCACGGGCATGATCGCGTCCAAGGTTGGGTGCGACCACGTGTCGTTAATGAGGTGAAAAACGACGCGGTCAAACGAAGTGAAGCCGTAAGGCACGCTCATTGTTTTTTCCCCTTAGCGCAGGACGCGCAGACCCCGTGGACGAGGACCTCGTGCGAGGTCACGCGAAAGCCGCGCGGCAAGGCGTTCTTGAGGTCGGGAAGGCAGGCGCCTCCCAGCTCGAAGACCCTCTCGCAGCGCGAACAGCGGAAATGATGGTGGTGGTCCTTGCCCGCGGCCTCGTAACGCGGCGGCTCGCCCGGCAGCTCGACGGTCGAGACCACTCCTTCCTTAAGGAGGGCCTTGATGTTGCGGTAAACGGTCGCGATTCCCAAGCCCGGCGCGGAGGATTTCGACGCCTCCAGCACTTCCAGAGCCCCGAGCGGGCGCCCCGCCTCCTCCAGCGCGCTTCGAATGGCCCGGCGTTGGGCCGTGTCTCGCTGCATCGGGCGATGATAGCAAAAAGCCTTTGCGGCTTTTATGATAATGTGTTATCATTATCAACAGAGACCCCATGCGCCTATCGATCGCCGCAGTCTTGCTGTCGCTGCCCCTCACCCTTCAGGCTCAAACATCCGAGGACCGGATCAAGGCTCTCGAGGAGCGCCTCAACAAACTCGAGGGCGCCCCGGCCAAGACGTCGCAGTCGGCCTTCAACCCCTCCATGGGCGCCTCTGTCGACTTCGCCGCCAGCCATACCAACGGCAAAGCCAACGTCAATGTCCGCGCCGCGGAAATCAGCATCGAGGCTCCCATCGATCCATTCGTCAAGGGCTGGACCGTGCTCACCGGCGCCCCCGGCGGCGTCGAGGTCGAGGAGGCCGCCCTCCAGACCATGGTGCTACCCTACAGCCTGACGATCACGGGCGGACGCCTGTTCGCCTCCTTCGGCCGCCTGGGACATTTTCACGACCACGAGCTTCCCGTCATCGACCGGCCGCGCTCGCTCGACACGTTTATCGGCGGAGAGACCCAGGCCGACGGCTTGGAGGTGTCCTATCTTTTTCCCACACCCTTCTATCTGAACGCGACAGGAGGCGTTTACAATAAGCTGGGCGGCGACAATGCCCGAGCCGACAACGCCGTCGAGCGGCCTCTCGATAATTTCACTTACCTCGGACGGCTCTCCACGTACGCGGACTTAGGCGACGACCACAACCTGGAGTTGGGATTAAGCGAGTCGTGGACCCCCAAGCGTTTCGTCGCGGACACCGCCGCGACCCTCACGACGCGCAAAAATACCTGGCGCAGCCTGGCCGGCGTCGATCTCACCTACCGCTATCAGCCGTCCTCCGGCGGCCTCTATAAGGGCGCGGTCTGGGGCACCGAGGTCATGCAGAACAACGAGCGCCGATTCGACTCCGCGACGAATCTTCCCACCGACCGCGTGCGCGCTTACGCGGGCTATTCGTACATACAACTTCGGCTTGGACGACGCCTGCGGCCCGGCCTCATGGTCGACCTGACCGAGGACCTGGATACGGCGAAGACGCTGACGCGGACATACACGGCTTTTCTCACGTGCGACGTGACCGAATTCCAGCGTCTGCGGCTGACTTTCGCCCGGGTCACCGATAATCTCCCGACAGGGCTTGGCCGCAACACGGTCGGAGTGCAATGGACGGGCGTGCTCGGCCACCATGTCCACGGCTTCCGCGACCGATGAATCTGATATCTTGGAGAAAATCATGAGAACGGCCCTGATTGCCGGCTTGCTTTTCGTCCTCGCTGCGCGCGTCGAGGCCAAGCTTCGCGTCGTGGCCACGACCCCGGATCTAGCCGACATCGTCTCGCGCGTGGGCGGCGAGCTCGTCTCCGTCGACAGCTTAGCCCGCGGCACCGAGGACATCCACCAAGTCGTCATGAAGCCGAGCTTCGTGACCAAGCTCAACCGCGCCGACGCCGTCGTCTATCTGGGCCTCTCGGTCGAGCATGTTTTCCTGCCCGGCTTGCTCGACGTGGCCAGAAACCCCGCGATGCGCCCCGACCCCGATACGCTCAACTGCTTGGGCCCGGGCTGCATCGACTGCTCGGCCGGGATCCACGTCCTCAACAAGCTCCAAAGCCTCAGCCGCATCCAAGGAGACATCCACCCGCAGGGCAACCCCCACTATAACCTCAGCCCCAACAACGGCCCCAGGATGGCGCGCAATATAATGGAAGGACTGGCTCGAATAGACCCCGCGCACGCCGCCGATTACGAGAAGGGTCTCAAAGCCTATCTCGCCGAGCTCGAGCCGAAAATAGCGGAGTGGCGGCGATGGACGGAGCCCTTAAAGGGACTCAAGGCCGTGTCCTACCACAATGACGTGGTCTACCTCGGGGATTTCACGGGGATCGATTTCATCGACACCATCGAATTAAAGCCAGGCGTGGCACCCACGCCGACGCATTTGAGCGCGCTCGTCGCGAAAATGAAGGAGCAGAAGGTATCCCTCATTGTGCGCGAACAGCAATACGACGCCAAGACCCCCGCTTGGCTCGCCGCGCAGACGGGGGCAAAGGTCGTCGTCATCGGGACGATGGCCGGCTCGATGCCGGACACCGCGACTTTCATCAAGCTCTCCGAGACCAACCTCAAGAACCTGCTGAAGGCCGCGGGGCGATGATCCGATTAAAAAACGCCTCGCTCGGTTACGGCAAGACGCCGGTCTTGACCGAGGTCGACCTCGACGTTCTTCCCGGCTCCTTCTGGGGCATCCTCGGCCACAACGGCTCGGGCAAGACCACGATCCTCAAGACCGTGCTTGGTCTGCTCCCCCTCTTGGGCGGCGAGCTCATCGGACGTCCGCGCTTCGGGTATGTGCCGCAGAAAGAGCGCCTCGATCCTCTGTATCCGCTGTCGGCCCACGACGTCGCGGCCATGGGGACCTGCCGCCGATTCGAGCCGTTGCGCCGATCCGATCCAAATGACCTCGTGCGCCGAAGCTTGGCCGACTGCGGAGCCGCACAGTTTGCGTCCCAGCGCTTCAGCGATCTGTCCGGAGGCCAAAAACAGCGCGTTCTACTCGCCCGCGCTCTCGCCTCCGACCCGGAGATCCTCGCTCTCGATGAGCCTTTAGCCGGCGTCGATATCACGACCCAGCACGGCCTGCTCAAGCTCCTCGAGGAGCTCAAAGACAAGCGCCGCCTCACGGTCCTCATGGTCAGTCACCGCGTCAGGTCCGAGAAGGACCTGTTCAGCCGCATCGCCTGGGTCGACGAAGGACGCGTGACGACGGGCACGGCCGAGGAGATGCTCGCCAAAGGCCGGCTCGGCGAGATATTCAAAGCCGAGTTATGAACGAGATACTGGAGATGCTCAAGCCCGACTTTCTTCTGCACCACGCGGTGTGGGGAAGCCTCGTCGTGGGCTTGGTGTGTCCGCTGGTCGGCGTCTATTTCATTCTGCGGCGCCTGGTCTTTTGGGGCGTGGCCCTGCCTCAGGTCTCGGCCTCGGGCATCGCCTTCGCCTTCATGCTTCAAGGCTTGGGCATTAATTTTTTGTCGGGAGGCGAAGGCCATGAAAAGCACCTGGCCATCCTCGGCGCCGTCGTCTTCACCGTCGGCACGATTTTAGTCCTCGCCGCGCTCGAGCGCCGCGGAAGCGGCTTGTCGGAGGGACGCATCGGCGCGCTGTACGCTTTGGCCGGCGCCGCCTCGATCCTGTTCGTGGCCTGGAACGCGGCGGGCGAAACCGAGATGCTCGGCCTGCTCAAGGGCGAGATCGTCTCGATCTCGGAAGTCGATTTTCACGCCATGCTCGACATCTTCGGGTTCGTGGCGGCGTCTATGTTCTTGTTTCAGAGAGAGTTCACGCTCGTCTCCTACGACCGGGACATGGCCGTGTCCTTGGGGCGCAACGTTCTGGGCTGGGACCTGCTGCTCTATCTCATCATCGGCCTGACCATATCGCTGGGCGTCATGACCGTGGGACCCCTGGTCATTTTCGGGTTTCTCGTCCTTCCCCCCTTGGCAGCTTTGCCCTGGGCCGGAGGCATGATGTCTTTGTCGATTCTCGCCTCCCTGATCGGCGGCTTGAGCGCGTTCGCGGGATTTTATGTGTCTTATTCTTACGACCTGCCGTTGGGGCCGGTCGTCGTTTGCGTCGCCTGCGCCGTTTTCTTTCTATCCTCGGCCGTCCGATCAATCGCCGTCAGGACCAAAACCTAATGCTGACCGCAATCGTCGTACTCGCCTTCGCCGCGACCTTGGTCGGCGGCTTCGCCCCCGAGCTGGCGCACCTGCTCACGCGCGAGCGCCTCTCCCGGGCCCTCGCTTTGCGCTCCGGACTTCTGCTCGCCGCGGCCTTCGCCGACGTCCTGCCCGAGGCTTGGACCGCCGGCCCCCGCCTGGCCGGTCTGGCCGCCTTCGCGGCGTTCGCCCTGTGCTACGCGGCCGACTCCTTGGCGATGGGCGACTCCTGCCATGAAGCCGTGGAAGACTGCCATTCTCACGCGCTGGGTTTTGCCGCCTTGATCGGAATCCTCGCGCACTCCTTCGTCGACGGCGTCAACTTGAGCGCCGCGGGTTTAGCCGGCATGAAGACTTTGATCGCCGCCGGCTTGGCCGTCGTCGTCTGCCACTTTGCCGACGGGTTCACTTTAACCACCTTGTTCGGACGCTCGGGCTTTGGCCGCTCCGCGGTGCTGGCCCTGCTCGCCGCCGTCGGACTTGCCACCGCCGCGGGAGCCGTCCTGACCAGGGCTTCCACCGAGGGCTTAAGCCCTGCCGCGACCGCACTTCTCTTGGGATTTGCCGGCGGGTGCTTCGTCTATGTCGGCGCCGCCGACGTCATCCCGCGCCTTCACCGCGACCGCGACAACGCTTCGCTCGCCTATTTCTCCGCCGGCGCCGCCGCGATGGCGGGCCTGCACCTCCTGCTCGGCTAAACGCTCTAGAATGTCGTATATTTTCGCCATGATCCTCGTCGCGTGGCTATTGGGCGCGGCCCTCGGGGCGTCCGCCCATGAGATCTATCCCATCAAACCGGTGCGGGCGACGCTGAGGCTCGAGCCCGACCGGATCGTGGCGGATATCCAAACCGATTCGATCTTCTGGATCGAGGAGATCGTCGGCGTCCATCCCATGCCCGCCGCGGATTGGCCGGCGGACGTCCACAAGCGCGTCGAGGATTACGTGAACGCGCATTTGCGCCTCTCCGACGGCGGCCACGCGTTGAAAGGGCGGTTAAGCGAGGGCCGCTACCGCCAATTTCCGTGGGAGATCAATGAAGAGGGAGCTTTTTTCCTGCGCATGATCTATCCCGTGCCGCAGGGCGCGGACCTCAAGGGCGAAGCGGACTTCTATGCGGACTATCGCCGCGAGATGATGGGCGAACTCGCCGGACGGCCGCTGCCGTACGCCGACGGCTATCGCGTGTTCCTGAATATTCCGGGACGCAAAACTTCGAGCTACACGCTGACGCCTGACGCGCCGTCCTTCGCCGTTTCGACCGGCGAGGCGAGACGTTCCGCCTGGTCGATGGCCAAAGAGAGCTTCGCGCGCGGGGCCGAGACCGCGGCGAGCACGGCGGCGTGCTTCCCCCTTCTGTTGGCCGCGGCTCTTTGCCTCGGTGCCAGGCCGCTTGGACTCTCGCTGGCCGCGGCATTGCTCGCGGGCGGCCTCGCCGGGGGAGCGGGCGCCAGCGCCGTGAACGCGCCGTCGTGGTTTGCCTGGGCCGCGACTCTCTGCGCCGCTCTCGCCGCCGGCCGAGTCGGGCGCGGCGCGCCGCGACTCATCGCGGGCGTCGGCGCAGCGGCTTGTCTGTCTTTCGCATGGGCTGACGGCTTCAAGCCGCTTCTTCCCCATGCGTCGTTGGCGGCCGCATCCGCGCTGGCCGGCTCGCTCGCCTCGGGAGCCTGTTTGCTCGCGGCGGTCTTATTCGCGGTCCGGGCCGAACACGCCCGCCTGCGCACCGTCTCCGAGTCGCGCGTCGAGGAGCTGTTCGTCTCGCGCCTGCGCCTAGGCGGCACGACTTTGGCCATGATCGGCGTCTACGGCTTATGGCAGTCCATGCAAAGGTGACAGAATGAACGCGATACGATTCCTGAACGTCTCGAAAATCTACCGCCGCTCGCACCTCGGCCGCGTGACCGAAACGACGGGACTGTCCGCCCTCAACCTCGAGATCGCCCAAGGCGAGGTCTTCGGACTGCTCGGCCTCAACGGCTCGGGCAAGACCACCGCGATCAAGCTCATGATGGGCCTGCACCTGCCCACCACCGGAGAAGTCGAGACCCTCGGCCGCCGCGCGCCGGACGTGGAGGTGCTGGCCCGCATCGGCTACGCTCCCGAAGCATCATACCTCAACCGCACGCTCACCGGCCGCGAGAACCTGCGCCTGTTCGCCACGCTCTCGCGCATCCCCGCCAAGGAGCGCGAGAAGCGCGTGTCGGATATGCTCGAGCGCGTGGGTCTGTCGCACGCCGCCGACAAGCGCCTGTCCGAGTACTCCAAAGGCATGCTTCAGCGCGCCAGTCTGGCGCAGGCTCTCGTCCATGATCCGGAACTCATCGTCCTCGATGAGCCCGTGACCGGTCTCGATCCTCTCGCCATTAAGGAAGTCCGAACCTTGATCCTGTGGCTGAAATCCAAGGGCAAGACCGTCCTGTTCTCCTCCCACGACATCTCCGAAGTCGAGCGCGTCTGCGACCGCATCGGAATCCTCAACGGCGGACGCCTGGCCAAGCTTATGAAACAGGACGAATGGCGCGGCAAACCCGACGCCATCGAAAACGCCTTCGCCTCGACCGTCACCCGCACCGACGGCGTGGGCGCTATCCGCATGGAGTGATATGCAGACCATCTCGGCCGTTTTCTCGTACACGTTAAAGGAGCACATCCGCCACAAGGCGTGGCTGTCCTCCGCCCTGTTCGGGCTGATCCTGCTCGGCGGCGGGATGATCGTCTCCGCGCTTGGCCAAGACGAGCGCGCGCGTTTGATCCTGGACCTGGGCCTGGCGGCCATCGAAGCGATCGCGATGGTTTCGGTCGTCTTTTTGACCGTGCATCTGATTCTTCAGGAAATCGAGTCGCGCGCCATCTTCTTGATCCTCACCCATCCCGTGCGCCGCGCGGACTACCTGGTCGGCCGCTGTCTGGGAACGCTGGCCGCCGTGGCCCTGGGCATGGCCGCGATGTCCGTTCTGCACACGGCCATGTTGAGCTTATACGGCTGGTGGGACCCCGGACGCTACCTGGCGGCGCTGACCTGCACACTCGGCAAAGTCGCCGTGATGGGCGCGCTCTCGCTTCTTTTGTCCTTGGCCCTGACCTCCGAGGCCGCGGCCATGTCCTTTGCGGGATTCTTCTGGATGCTGGGGCATTTCTCCTCGGAGATGCGCTTTCTGGCGGACCGATCGGGAAGCGCTTTTCTGAAGACGGCCATCATCGCCTTCTCCCACGCCGCGCCCGATTTCGCCCATTTCAACTACCGCGACTTCTGGCACCAGGCCGCGCCTAGCGCGGCCTGGCTGATATGGGCGGGACTCTACACCCTGACCTACGCGAGCGCCTGCCTGGCTTTGGCCGTGCAAGTCTTCGAGCAAAAGGAATTTTGATGCGTTGGCGCTGGTTTCTGATCTCGGCGGCGCTTCTGGCCTCGGCGATATTCGCCGGCTCGCGCATGCGCCGCCTTCATGATCCCCGTTTTCCGCGCTTGGCCGAGCTCCAGGGCGGACCCTTCGCCTTCCAGGACGCGATCCTGGCCGCCTCGGGCTTCCGGGCTCCGGCGGCCGATCTGGCCTGGATCCAGCTGCTTCAATACGCCGCCGGCAGCCTGCCCGAACTCGTCGACCGTCCCGGGCACTCCTACGATCATCTCGGCGCGATGAGCCTGCGCGTGATTCGCCTCGACCCGTCTTTTTCCCGCGCGGCGCTCTTCGGCGCCGGCATCCTGGCCTGGTTTCACGGCGTCGATCAGCCCGATCAGGCCGCGGACATACTCAACGAGGGCATGCGCCGCACCCCGGAGCAGCCCCTGTATTCGCTGTATCTGGCCGCGTTGGCCTATAAGAAAAAAGGCGATACGCAGCGCATGATCTCCCTCCTGGAGTCGAGCTTCGACAAACCCGACACGCCCAGCCAGATGAAGACTATCCTGGCAAACCTCCGCCAGTCCCGGGGCGAGCACCGCGAGGCGCTGGTCCTCTGGCGCAGGATCTTGGCCAGCGAGCGCGACGCCTCCGAGCATCCGCGCGCGCGGCTTAAGATCGCCGAACTGCGCGCCATCCTCAAAGACGCGAAATAGCGCGCCGCTGCCGCTGACCTCGCTGACAACGGGCTCGTTGTTTTACCCCTGCCCAGAAGTCACACTGGAGTAGATGAACTACCCCAGCCGAACATCCCTTGCATCAGCCCTGACGATATCCGCCGTCGCGGCCGCGTACTGTGTCTTGGCCCGCGCCGGGCTGCTGATCGCGCTTGTGCCCGCGAACGCTTCTCCGTTGTGGCCGGCCGCCGGCTTCGCGCTGGCGGCGGTGCTTCTATGGGGACCGCGCGCGGCCTTGGGCGTGGGACTGGGGGCGTGTCTGGCCAATTACCTCCAATTTTTATCCGATCAAAGCGCGGCTCCCGCCGCGGCGCTGGCCGCGTCGGTCGTCATCGGCTTGGGAAACGCCGGCGAATCCCTTCTCGGCGCGGCCCTGATGCGCCGCGCCGGAATCACGGAGGAGCTGCCCCGCCGCGCAGGCCAGGCCGCGGCGTTCTGCGCGTTGGCGCCCGTGATCGGATTGGTCGCCTCATTGCTTGGTCCCTTGGTCCTTGTCCTCGGCGGCATCTTGCCGCAGTCCCTTCTGTCGCAGGCCGCCGCGACTTGGTGGCTCGGCGACACGATAGGAATCCTCGTCTTCACTCCGCTGGTCCTCGCTTGGAACGCGCCTTGGGCGTCCGCCGCCCCGCGCTCGACGGCGGCCCACGCCGCGGAAGGCCTTGCCGCCGCGGCGCTGCTAGTGGTTTGCGCTTGGTTGGGCCTCGGGGGAAGGACGTTTCCTCATGCACCGCACGTGTCTTTGACCTTCATCACCTCCCCGCCTTTATTCTGGATCCTGCTTCGATTCGGACCCCGGTTCTCCACGGCGGCCGTGGCCGCGCTGGCCGTCTACGCGACTTGGCTGACCGTCCAGGGCGGCACTTTCGACATCGGACCCACCATACAAGTCTCGTTGCTGCTGTCGTCCGCCTATTTGACCGTCCTGTCATCGACGACCTTGCTTGCGCGCGCGCTGCTCGAGGAACGCCAGGAAGCGCTGGAGGAACTGCGACTGTCGCACCAAGGGCTGCAGCGGCATGTCGACGTCGCCCTTGAGATCGCCGCGGTCAACCGCGAGGAAGACAAAGCGCGCGTGGCGATGTATCGCAACGTCTTTGACGGCCTGCCGATCGGCATCATGGTTCTGCGCTTGGAGGTCGACGGCCGTTCCGATTCCCTGCGCATCGTGGAGATAAATCCCGCCGGCCTGCGCCTGTCCCTGGCGGAAGGCGAGAAAGCCGAAGGCGCGATGCTGCGGGATTTCTCGCCCACCGTCTTCGAGACGGAACTGCCGGAGGTGTGCCTCGACGTCTTGAGGACGCGCGAAAGCCGCGTCCTCCATGAATACGCCGGCCGCAAGCGCATGCCCGGAACTTTCTTCCACAGCCGGATCTTCGCGCTCAGCGCGGATTGCGTCGGCATCGCTTTTGAGAACGTCACCGAGCAGAAAACGGCCCAGAACGCCCTGTACGAGAGCGAGCAGTACATGCGCCTGATGCTGGGCAACGTCCGAGACTACGCGATCTTCCGGATGGACCGCGAAGGGCGCGTGGCCAGCTGCGATGGAGAGGCGCAGGCCATCACCGGCTACAGCGCCGAGGAAATCCTGGGCAAACCCTACGCGCGCTTCTTCGCCCCCGAGGACTCGACGCTGGGCCTGCCCCAGGAGCTCATGGATACGGCCGCCCGCGACGGACGCGTCGCCAATGAAGGCTGGCGCCTGCGCAAGGACGGCACCCGCTTTTGGGTCAGCGGGGTACTGGCGGCGATCCGCGACGAGGGCGGCGCGCTGCTCGGCTATGTCAAGATCATGCACGACGACACGGAACGCCGCCAGATACTGCAGACTCTTGAAAAGCAAAGCTCCGCGCTGTACCGCTCGAACACGGAACTGTCGCAGTTCGCCTACGTGGCCTCGCACGACCTGCGCGAACCCCTCCACAAGGTCAACGCCTTTGCCGACCGCCTCAACGAAAAGCTCGACGGCAAGCTCGATGAGGAAGGCCGCGACTATCTGCGGCGCATGCTGCGCGCCATCAACGGCATGCAGAACCTCATCGACGCCCTTCTGCAGCTGGCGCGGGTGACCACGCGCGTCGGCGCCTGCGAGGTCGTCGACCTCGAGGTCCTCGCCAAGGACGTCGTCGACAGCCTGGACATTTCGATCTCGCGCTGCAAAGGGCGCGTGGAACTCGGAGAGATGCCCAGGATCCACGCCGACCCGCTGCAGATGCGCCAGCTTCTCCAGAATCTGATCTCCAACGCGATCAAGTTCCAAAAACCCGACGCGCATCCGCGCGTGCTCGTCCACGGGCGCCTGCTGGGCGACGGACGCTGTGAAATCGTCGTCTCCGATGACGGTATCGGGTTCGAGATGAAGCATGCCGAGCGCATCTTCAAGCCCTTTCAACGCCTGCACGGTCGCTTTGAGTACGAGGGCACCGGAATAGGGCTGACGATTTGCCAGAAGATCGCCGAGCGGCACGGAGGGACCATAACCGTCAAAAGCGCTCCCGGTGAGGGCGCCGAGTTCAGGGTCGTGATCCCAATTTCCCAGGATGGGAGGACAGAATGCGAACCGCGGGAAAAAGCGTTCAGCTGATCATCGCCGATGACGACGAGGACGACCTCGGGCGCCGAGGAGGACGTCGCGCGCTCCTACGGCCAAGGGGTGTGCTCCTTCATCCGCAAGCCCATGGCGTTCAATGAATTCGTGGACGCCGCCGCCGTGTTCAAGCGCTACTGGTTCGATCTCGTCGAGCTGCCCGAAGCGGGAGGAGTGTCATGGATCAAAGGATAAGCGTTCTGCTCATCGAGGACGACCCCGACTACGCGCTGCTCATGAACCTTTACGTCAACGAGGCCTGCGGCGACGCGCTGAAATACGTGCTCGAGTCCGCCGCCAGCCTGGCCGAGGGGCTCGACCTGCTGGCGCGCAAGGAATTCGACATCGTGCTTCTGGACTTGATGCTGCCCGACAGCCACGACTTGGACACATTGGCTCAGCTCCGCCGCCGCGCGCCCAGCATCCCGGTCGTGGTCCTGACCAATCTGGACCCCGAAGCCACCGGCCTTAAGGCCATCGGCGAAGGCGCTCAGGACTTCCTGATCAAGAGCAAGGTCGACGCTCAGCAGCTCAGGCGCGCGATCGGATACGCTCTTGAGCGCAGCCGCCTCTTCGGGCAGATGGAGGCCATGGTGCGCGGCTCGCCCGATGGGGTCGTGATCGTCGATCACGCGAACATGGTGCGTTACGCCAATCCCGCGGCGCTGGCGATCTTCGACCGGAAGCCCGATCAGATCGAAGGCCGCCTCTTCGAGCACTCCCTGGCGGCCGAAGGAGCCTGCGAACTCAAGCTGCCGGGACCCAACGGCGAGCGCCTAGCCGAGATGCGCGCGGCGCCCATCGAATGGAAGGGCTATAAAGCGCGCCTGGTCACGATCCGCGACATCACCGAGCTCAAGCGCCTGGAGCAGGTCCGGGCCGAGGTCAAGGAGCGCCGGCGCATGGATCAGCTCAAGGACAAGCTCTTGAGCACCGTGTCGCATGAACTGCGCACGCCGCTGAGCATCATCAAGGCCGCCGTGGGCACGATCCGCGATCATCTGGCCGGTCCGCTGACCGCGCAACAGGAGGAGATGATCGCCACCGCCGATCGAAACATCTCCCGCCTGACGCGCATATTGGGAAACTTCCTCGATCTCTCGAGGCTTGAATCAGGCAACGCCCGCGTCGACCGCCGGCCGTTCGACCTCGGCGAGCTGATCGACGAGATCGCCGACGATCTGCGCATGACTTCCAAGAGCAAGAACGTCTCCCTGCTCACGGATTTGGCGTCGGGACTGCCGGAGGTGAGCGCCGATAAGGACATGATCACTCAGGTGACCACGAACCTGCTCGACAACTCCCTGCGCTACGCGCGCGACCGCGTGCAAGTCCGCACGCGATTGGTCGGTTCGGAAGTCGTCGTCAGCGTCATCGACGACGGCGCCGGCATACCGGAGGGCAAGAGCGACGATCTCTTCAATAAGTTCGTCCAACTCGACCACCCCAAGGGCGGCACCGGCTATAAGGGCACTGGTCTGGGGCTGGCCATCAGCCGCGAGATCATGACCCTCAACGGAGGCCGCATCTGGGCGGAAAACGTCAAGGGCTGGGGCGCAGGATTTCACTTCGCCTTGCCGGCGGCTGCAACCGCGGCCGCCGCGGGTCACGGAGAAAATGATATTTTAGCGGCGCATGCCGAGGATATTGAGCGTCGAGGACGACCCTGATTTTCAGCACCTGATCTCGATCGCCTTGCGCAACCAGGGCCACGAGGTCCATTACGCCTTCACCGGCAAGGAAGGGTGCGAGAAAACTTTGTCTCTGAACCCCGACCTCGTGCTGCTCGACATGATGCTGCCCGTGATGAACGGCGTGGAAGTCATCAAGGAGCTCAAGAAGCACAAGGCCAGCCGCGACACCCCGATCATCATCATGACCGCGTATCCCGCGGAGGCCCACTTTTTCGAAAGCGAGGTAAAATCCCTTGGCGGCGTGGAATACCTGCGCAAACCCGTCCAGATGGCGGAGATCGTCGCGACCATCAAGCGCCTGCTCGGCGGCCGCGCCGCCAAGACCCCCTTCGCAGTCTGGAAGCGAGGAGACATGCGCATCATCCCGGAAAGCAAATCCGTGTGGATCGGCAACCGCCTGATCGCCAGCCTGCCGCCCAAGCGCTTCGAGATCCTTTACCACCTGATGCAGAACCCCGGGGAAACGCCCTGGCAGGAGCTGGTCGTCAAGGTCTGGGGCAAGGACGGCACCAAAAACGACCTCGAGAAGACGATCCAGCGCCTGCGCGACGACTTGGGCGCCGAGGCCTACCGCCTGGGCACCACCCGCAAGGGCTATCAGCTCGTCGTCTGAACCGGACGCCCGACCTCAAGGGTGAAGTAGAACGCGGCTCCGCGCTCGATGCCAGCCTCGGCCCACAGTCCCTCGCCGCCGACATAGGCCCGCAGGCTCGACAGCGCCCACATGCCGAAAACCCCGATCCCGATGACCAAGGCCAAGTCGGCGGCGAGGACCCCGACGATCCAATAGAGCTTCCTTCGGATCGGCAAATCCAGAAGCCGTCGAACCACCACGGAGCGCTTCAATGAGAACATTCGCTTCCTTAAAGATATCCCCCAGGAGCCCCGTTAACAAGCAAACTTTTCTCTAATTTTCGCGCAATAGACGCATATAAAGCGTTTATTCCTTCTTTCTCCTCAACAATGCGTTGAGGACGACTCCGCTGACGAAAGCGGCGCCGATCGCCGAGCCGGGATTTCTCTTGATCCAATTCTCCGTGTTCTTGAGCGCCTGCCGGCCCTTTTCCTGGGCATCCTCGAACATCTCGCCGTTGACGTTCAACAGCTCGCTTCCCGCGCGGCGGATGCCGTTGCTACGCACCGCCTGCACTGCCTTATTGATCGTTTTCATGAGACCTCCTTCGTGATTAATTTTTATCGACTAAGGAAAAACGTTTTCATGCATCCGATTCTGGCGCATTTGTGCGAGGTCGGAGAACAACGGTTCTGTCACGCTGTTGTCAGCCTATTTGGACGATTGGCGAGAGTCTCTTGAATGCGATCGGCTAAAACCTCGGCGTCGAAAGGCTTGAGCAGGAAATCCGAGGCCCCCTGCCGCATGGCTTGGACCGCCATCTCCACCGTTCCAAAGCCCGTCATCACGATCGTCGGCGTCTTTGGAAGCGTGCTCGCCGCGGCCTCGAGCACGCCGAAGCCTCCCAAATGCGGCATCGTGATGTCGGTGACCACAAGGTCGACGCCGCCCGCGGCGATGCGCGCAACCGCCTCCGCGCCGTCGCAAGCCGCGACGATGTCGTAATCCTTGCCCAGGAGCCAGGTGAGCATCTCGCGCATGCCGACCTCGTCGTCGACGACCAGTACCACCTTCCGCGAATTTTCCATGGTCGAATCCTCCCCGTCGCGCTTAAGCGTACTCGCTGCGTCGGAACTGCGCTTTGACCCGGGCGCGCAGAACCTTCGGGATGAACGGCTTGGTCATGTAATCGTCGGAGCCGACCTCCAGCGCCAAAGCTTGCGAGTCCGCCTCGCTCATCGCCGTGATGACGATGATCGGCAGATCCGTCAGGCCCATCTCTCCCCGGATCTTCTTGATGACCGCAAAGCCGTCGACCTCGGGCATCATCAAGTCGAGCAGGATCAGATCCGGCCGGGTTCGCGCGATCTCCTCTATGGCCGCCTTGCCGCCGTCGGCCTCGACGATCTCGTAACCCTCGGTCTTAAGCGCCGCACCGATGATCGCGCGATTATCGATGACATCGTCGACGACGAGAACCCGCTTCTTGGTCTTCGCCGGCGCGATCGGCTTGGGGGCCATGGGGATTTGCGGCTCGAAATAGTAGGCTCCTTCCTCAAGCGTTATATCGCCTTGCGAGACGTGCCACAGGGCGTCGTCGGACAAAGTCGTCAGCCAGCCCCGCGAGGTCGCCTCCTCGCGCAGGTCGCGGCCGCCCGGGGTGGCGTTAAGCGCCACGCGCGCAGAGGGCTCGCGCATGTCCAAGAGCTCCGTCAGCGCGATGCGTCCCTTAAGACCGGTGAAGCCGCAGCTCTGGCAGCCTTTCCCTTTGTAGTGCTTATCGGAAAGCTTCGCGGCGCGCAGCCGCTGGGTCAGAGCCGGGTCAGAAGGCGCCTCGACGCGGCAGTGAACGCAGACGCGGTGGACCAAGCGCTGAGCCGCCACGCCGATAAGCGCCGGCGCCATCTTGAAGCGCTCCACACCCATATCGAGAAGTCGACTGACCGTCGCGACGGCATCGTTGGTGTGCAGGGTGGAGAACACCATATGCCCGGTCAGGGCGGCCTGAAAGGCGATATCAGCGGTCTCGCGATCGCGGATCTCGCCGACTAAGACCACGTCCGGGTCCTGGCGCAGAACCGAGCGCAGCACCGAAGCGAAAGTCATCCCGGCTTTCTCGTTGACCTGGACCTGGTTGATGCCTTCGAGACGGTACTCGATGGGGTCTTCGACCGTCACGATGTTGATGTCCTCGGATTTCAGGCGATGAAGCATCGCGTAAAGCGTCGTCGTCTTGCCCGAGCCGGTGGGGCCAGTGATCAGCATCATGCCCGAGTCCGATTCCGCGATGGCCACGAGACGCGCCAGGAGGTCTGGACGCATGCCCAGCGTCTCCAGAGGCACCTCGGCTGCGCGCTTGTCGAGAATGCGCAGAACCGCCTTTTCCCCGAAAGAGGTCGGAATCGTCGACACGCGCAGGCCCACTTCCTCCAAACCGACCTTGAGCTTCGCGCGTCCGTCCTGGGGCCGGCGCCGGTCGGCGACGTCCAGGTTGGCCATGATTTTGATGCGGGAGACCAGCGGTCCCTCGCCGATGGACTTGGGGACTTTCATCATGTTGCGCAGGTCACCGTCGATCCGGTAGCGGATCACAGTGACGTGCTCCTCGTGTTCGATATGGATATCCGAGGCCTTCAAGCGCACGGCCTGGGCGATGAGCAGGTTCGCCAGCCGGATAACGGGCAAGCCGACCGACGCCGGTCCCTCCGCGCTGTCCTCCTCGGCCGCAAGGCATTCCACCGACGCCTCATCGGGAAGCTTCTTTAAGAGATCGAATATGGCCGAATCGGAACCGTAGCCGGCCCCGATGAGCTCCGCTATCTTATCGGGCAGACCATACACCGCCGCGGCCCGGCGTCCGGACAGAGCTGCGATCTCATCGAGCGCCGCCGTGTCGAGGGGATTGGCCATGAGCAGTTCGATGACATCCTCCCCCAGCCGAAGCGGGACCAGCACGTGCTTATGACAGAGACCTTCCGGCACCAGACCCAAAGCCATCTTGTCGAGAGCGTCCGCCTTAGGCTCTTCAAAGCGCAGGCCATATTGGCTTTCAAGAGCAGCGGCCAGCTGCGCCTTGGTGATCAAGCCTCTGCGCAGGAGCTCCTGCGAGGCATACGGCGCGGCGGCGTCCCGCAGCGAAGCGTCGCAAAGGCCCTTATTCGACAGAAGCCGGATCAACCACTCATCGGCGCAGCGCGTTTCAGTCGTCATATCATTGACCCACCATATTCCTGATTTTTTCAACCACTTCTTTCGGCACGCATGGCTTGGAAACGTAGCCGTCGCAGCCCGCTTCCTTAGCCTTCAACTCGTCTCCCGCCAGGGCGAACGCGGTAAACGCGAACACCGGGATGTCCCGAGTTTGAGGCATGGCCTTGATGCGGCCAACCGCCTCCCAGCCGCTGACGCCCGGCATCGCCATGTCGAGGAGGATGAGATCGGGTCGCTCGCGCAGCGCGAGCTCGACGGCCTGCGCTCCATCGCAGGCCTGGCAGACGCGATAGCCCGAGGCCGCGAGGACGTCCGCCATGATCGCACGGTTGTCGGCCTCATCGTCGGCGACGAGGATGGTGCGGGGTTTCATTTCGCCACCGCCAAGACCGACAACCGCTCTTTGAGGGCGTTGAGGATCGCCAGGAGGCTGACCGAGCCTTTCTCGATTACCTTCACCGACTTGCTCTCCAGCTCGGCCAGCTCCACGGAGCCCAGGTTGCGGCCGGTCAGGATGAAAACCCGCATGTCGCGGAACTCCTTGTTCTTCTCGATCTTGCCGAGTATCTCGAAGCCGTTCATGTCCGGCAGGTTCAGGTCGAGGAACAAAACGTCCGGGACCGGCTCCTTGGCCAAGATCTCGAGCGCGGCGGCTCCGGTGACGGCCGACTCGACGGCGTAGCCCTCGCTGGTAAGCCCATGCTCGACAAGCTCGCGGATGCCCTGCTCGTCATCGACGACTAGAACGCGCTTGCCGCGCACCAGCTCCAGGCCTTGAAGCTTGTCGAGGAGCATGCGGCGCTCGAAGGGCTTGACGATGTAGTCGGCGATGCCCAGGGAGAAGCCCAGCGCCTTGTTCTCCATGATGGACAGGATGATGACCGGGATCGAACTCAATTCGGGATCGCTTTTTAGCTCCTGAAGGACGGACCACCCGTCGCGGTGCGGCATCATGATGTCGAGCGTGATGACGGAAGGCTTGAGTTGGCGGGCCAGCGCCAAGCCCTCCTCTCCCGACGACGCCCCCGTCATCGCGTAGCCCGTGCCGGTCAGGCTGTCGCGCAGCAGCCGCAGCACCTCGGGATCATCGTCTATGGCCAGCAGAACCTTCGCGCCGGGCTCGGCCGGGACCGGGACCAAGGAATCCTGAGGAGACACCGACTGCGCCATGCTCACGGTGAAAATGGATCCTCGACCCAACTCGCTGTCGACCGAGATCTTTCCTCCGAGCAGCTCCACGAGCTTCTTGGTGATCGAAAGGCCCAGTCCCGTCCCGCCAAACTTGCGGGTGACCGCGCCGTCGAGTTGCTTAAATTCCTCGAACATCACGGGGATGTCCTTGGCCGACATCCCAGGGCCGGTGTCGCGCACGCTCAGAAGGACGCCCGTGTCAGCGGCGTCCTTTTCCGCGCGTATCGTCACGCCGCCTTCGGCGGTGAACTTGATCGCGTTTCCGACCAGATTGACCAGGATCTGCTTGAGCTTGGTCTTGTCGCTGCGCACGGTGATCGAGCCCTCGGCCTCCACGGCCAAGGACAAATGCTTCTCATCGGCGAGGCAGTGGACAGTGTCTGCCACCTCGCGGACTATCTCGCAGAGGTCGAACTCCTCTATGTGCGTGGGCATCATCCCGGCGTTGAGCTTGGAAAAATCCAAGATATTGTTGATCAGAGCCAAAAGATTCTTCGAATTGACCAAGACCCGGGTCAGCGCGTCTTTCTGCGCGACCGGCACCGAACCATAGATCTCGTCGATGATCAAAGACGAGTAGCCGACGATCGCATTCAGCGGCGTGCGCAGCTCGTGGCTCATGTTCGCCAAGAACTCCGACTTAATGCGGTTGATCTGCTCGAGCTCGCCCACCTTGGCCTTTAGGCGCCCATGCTCCAGGGCCTTTTCTATTATTGCGCAGAGATGATCCAGCTCGTACGGTTTGCTGACGTAATCATAAGCGCCCAGCTTCATCGTCTCCACGGCGTTCTCGAGCGTGGCGTAGCCGGTGGACATCACGACCTCGATGCGGGGCTGTATTTCTTTTAAAGCCTTAAGGGTCTCGACGCCCCCCATCTCGGGCATCATCAAATCGCACAGGGCGATGTCGAAATTCTCGACCTTCGCCTTCGCGACGGCCTCCTTGCCGTTGGAGGCGGTCGTCACGTCGTAGCCGCGCCGGCTCATGCCGTAGACGAGCATGTCGCGCAGGCCCGGTTCGTCGTCGATGACGAGGATCTTGGGATTGGTTTGATTCATGCCCATAGGTTAGCCTCCAACGCTTTTGCGCGACTTAGGCCGCGCTTAACAAACACTTAAGCACCCCCGCGCTTGCGGGCGCCCGCCTTCTCGAGCAATTCGAACAACAGGAGCAGATTGTAAGGCTTGGCAAGGTAATCGAAAGCTCCAAGCTTCACGGCGCGCGCGGCCGTCTCCTCGTCCGGAATGCCGGTGACCAGGATGATTTCAAGGCCGGGCCGCTCCCGTTTGAGGATCTCGAGAACCGCGACCCCGTCCAAGCCGGGCATCATGACGTCGCAGACCACGACATCGTAGGCTCCGGCAAGAGCCATGGCGATGCCCTTTTCCCCGTTCTCGGCCGTCTCCACCTCCAACTTCATGCGCTTTAAGGCGTAGGACATCATGTCGCGCAGGCCTTTCTCGTCGTCGACGACCAGCACGCGCAAAGGGCCGCTCACAGCAACTCCGAGGCCGCGACCGGGGAGATGATGCCTTCCAGGCAAAGGGAGCGCTCGGGAGCCAGGTTGAAGCGCCAGTCCAAATGGGAAGCCGACTCGCCGCCGACTAGAATCTGGCCCGGACCGGCGGCTTCCTCCAGGCGCGCCGCGAGATTGACGGGGGCGCCAATGACGCCGTACTCCGAGCTTTCGTCGGTGCCCAGGCGGCCGGCCACGACGAGGCCGGTGTTGATCCCAAACCCGAAGCGCAGCGGCTGGGCGGAAACCGAGCGGGCATTAAGCCTCTCGACGGCGGCCCGCGCGCGCAGGGTCGCCCTCGCGGCGGCGGCCTCCGGCTCCGCATGAGGCAGCGGCGCGCCGAAAACGGCCATCGCGCCGTCGCCGATGAACTTATTGATCATGCCGCCCTCGGCGTAAACCGCCTCGATGAAGCAGGCGAGCATCTCGTCAAGACGAGCGGCCGACTCTTCCGGCGGGACGCTCTCCGTAAACGGCGTAAATCCCCGCACGTCGGCGAAAACGACGGTGGCCATGCGCAGGTAGCGAGGCTTTATAGGAGCGGCCACGGCCGGCGCAACGGCGGGCAGCCCCTCGCTGCGGCCTTCGGCGCGCCGGCACTTGTCCCGGATTCCGGACTCGTCGTCGACGATGAGGATTTTCACGGCCGCGCCCCCTCTTGCGATTGGAGATAAGACTGCAGGTCCTTTCCGATCTGCGTGCAACGGCGCGCGGCGGCCCGCACGCGCTCCAGGTCCATGCGGCGAGTGGACCCCTGCGGGGCGTCCTGGAGCATGAGGTCGACGCTGCCGATGATGATGCCCAAGGGATTATTGAGGGTATGCATGAGGCCGGGAATCAAGGCGTCCAGGCTTTGCTTCTTCATCGCCATCAAGTCGGCCGCGCTGCGCCGCTCCAGCGACCGGGACAGAGTCTCCAGACGTTCACGAATACCGGCGAGATCGCGGCGCTGCCCGCGCTCCTTGAAGGACAGGTGCGCCGTCACGGCCGCGGAGAACCCCAGCACGCCAAGCTTCATGAGGAACTCGCAGGCCTCCCAGCGACGGTGCCCCCAGAACGCCTCCAAGTAGAAGAGGGCCAAAAACGCCGCTACTGCCGCGCAAGCCCCGATCACGTGCCGCCGTTTGAGATATAGGCAGGCGGTGAAGCTCGGAAGTATATACAGGGGCCAGAAGTTGGACTGATCCCCGCCGGACAGGCTCAGGACCACCGAGCACAAGACCACGTTGACCGCCATGGACACCAGCGGCACCACCGCGCCCCCCCGGGTCCGAAGCAGGCGATGATAGCCCAGGTTGAAGGCGAGCAGGAGCGCGAAGGCCCAGAGGATGTCCGGGAAGCGGACAAGCGGGTTGTCGCGGGCGAGTACGGCGACGACGCTCATCACGATGGAGAACATGATCTCCTGGTAGTGAAGCGCGTTGGGATCGACCGCGGCGCACGTCGGTTCAAGTTCGTTGTTCATGAGATAAGTATGCTCGGATTCGCCTTAGAAAAGCTTAGCGCCGGCTTAACGGAACCTTAATCCCCGCCGCGGCGATCGAAGGCGAAGCGGCTCAGGCTGCGGCCCTTCTCGGACTTGAGATAGGCCTTCAGCTCCGAGGCGACCACGGCCACTTCCGCGTAGCTCTGGAACGTCCGATTCAGGGTGGAGACCACGGCGATGGACAAGGTGATCGGCCGGCCGGCCGGAGCGGGCAATGTCGCCGCGTATTCGTCAAATAGGGTCGCCAGGCGCTGCGCGGCATGCGGCGCTTCCTCCAACCCGCAGATCGCCGTGAAATCGTCGCCTCCGACGTGGCCGACGAAATTGTCTCCCATGCTTTCCCGGATAAGGGCCGAGGTCTTAAGGAGCACCCTGTCGCCTTGGGCGAAGCCGCGGGCATCATTGAAGGCCTTGAAGCGGTCGATGTCGATATAGAAGAAAGCGAAAGGATCATTTTGTAGAAGCCGGCGGGATACCTCGGCTTCGATGACGGGATTACCGGGCAGGCCCGTCAACGGATTCGCGGACAAGGCCAAGTCATGGCGTTTCATCAGTCCCTCCACCCGGGCGAGCAGTTCCGGCTCGTCGAAAGGCTTCGTCATGTAGTCGTCGGCGCCCAGCTCAAGCCCCCCCACCTTGTCGGGGACCGAAGTCAGCATGATCACGGGGATCAGGCGCGTGCTGGGACGGCGGCGCAGCTCGCCCAGCACCTCCCAGCCGTTCTTTCGGGGCATGTTGACGTCGAGCAGGATCAGATCGGGACGACGCTCCTCGACCAGCGTCATGGCGTGCACCCCGTCGTCGGCCGCGATGACCGTCCGCGAAGGCCCGTTGAGCATGCGCGAGAGAACCCGCTGGATGGGAAGCTCGTCATCGACAACCATGATCGTTCGAGGAATCATATGCCGCACTTTTGAACCAGCGAGTAGGCCTGGCCGTCGAGAGCGATAAAGCGTTTCGTCTCCACCGGCGAGAGCGCCGGCACGCGCTCCAAAGCGTACCAGGCCTTCATCTTCGCGTAGAACGTCTCTTTGAGCTCCGGATCGGTGATCGTCGAGCCGGGATTGACCTTCAAGGTCCTCAGGTCCAGCCCGTTCTTGAGCCGATAAGCCCAGTAGCGGGCCTTCAAGTCGAGGATCTCCCTTTCCAGGCGGTCCACCGTGGACGAGGCATCCTCGCAGCTGTCGCTGTCGGCGACGGAATCGCGCAAGGCGATCTCGCCTTCCGTCAGAATGGTGGGCGCCTCGACGGTGAACACCGGTTGGGGAACGTAAATGCCCTGTTCGAACCAATCGCGATCGGCACGGCGCTGGCTGGCGCCGATGATAACGCCGGTCTCCGTATTGATGAGGCGCGCGTTGATCTCCACCTCGCGGCCCAGGCCCACGAAGCTGCCCACCACAATGCCTTCGGCCGCGAGCATCTTGCCAAGCTTGCGCAGGGTGGCCGCATCGAGCGCGCCAGTCCGTCCCAGCTGATGTTCGTCCATCAAAGCCTTGAGCATGGTGCGCTCCAGCGTCTGAACCTTGCCGGTGCGCACCAGCTGGGTCAAGATCTTCTCGGAGATGTTCCAGCCGTCCCGGGGGCTGCCGCCGTCGGCGGCCTCAAAGGGCATCACGACGACGCGGGAGATGCGGGCTTTCTTGGCCTGTCCGGCGAGATCGCGGGCGATGGACTTAAACCCGTCGGCCTGCGCCGTGCCTGCCGCCGCGATCAACCCCGTCAGAACCACGATCGTCTTGCTGATCATGCCCACAGGGTAACAGAACGAGCTGTCAGAACATTTAACGGGGGCTTAACTTCGGCTTAATTGAAGCGGATCTAAGCCTCGAATTTATAGCCGTGGCCGGTGACGTTGGTGACGCGCTTGGCCAGCTTGGGACCCAGCTTCTTGCGCAAGTGGGAGATGTGCACCTCGACGGTGCCGGGGTCGTTGTAGTCGGCGGGATCATAGCCCCACACCGTCTCAAGCAGGTAGCGCACGCTGAGCACGCGGCCCGCCCTCTCGAGAAGGGCGGACAGGAGGTCGAATTCCTTGCGCGTCAACGATACCTCTTTGCCGGAGATCTTGACGGTGCGGCCGGCGGCGTCGAGCTCGATGCCGGACTTCTTGAGCTTCTCCTCGACCTGAGGCGCGCTGACCTTATAGCGGCGCAGCACGGCTTGCAGCCTCGCTTCGAGCACGGGCAGGGCAAAAGGCTTCATCACGTAATCGTCGGCCCCTCCTGAGAATCCAGACAGGACGTCGGCGTCCGAGATCCGTTCTCCGGACATGATCACGACCGGAATGGACTGGGTGGCGGCTTCCTTCTTAAGGACGCGGCACACCGCGTGGCCGTCGAGCCCGGGCATGTCAGAGTCGACGAGGATCAAATCAGGCCGGGAGTCGCGCACGAGCATCAGCCCCTCGGAACCGTTGTCGGTGACGACGACGCAATAGCCGACGCCGGTCAGGTATTTATTGAGCAGAGCCAGAATTGTCTTGTCGTCATCGACGACTAATATCTTTCTTCGGGGCATGGCGGCGGACTGTACCATTTGTGCGAATCCTCCTTCTTGTTTTATCTGTTCCATAAAATTTTCGAGAGCCCGTCGGCGGCCTCGCGGCCGCACAGCTCCCCGGCGCTCTCGACGGCGCGCGAGGAGGCGGTCATGGCGTCCCCATCCAGCTCCGCGGCCTCGCGCGCCTGCTCCAAGACCACGCCGCCAGTCGCCGTCTCCACCACCGACACGCTCACGCGTCCCCGGCCGGAGACAAACGGCGCGGTGCGCCCGTCGCGCAGGACCTCGGCATCGACGATCGCCCTGACGACGAAGTCTCCCCCTTGCTCGACGACCGTAAATCCGCGGGCCGCCAGACCCCGGCGAAGGCCGGTCCGCACCGGTCCGGCCGCTTCGATCCGTACGGCCGTGGGGACCGGGGGCGGAATCTCTTCGCTGTCGGCGAGCCGGCGCACGATGGCGCGGATGCGGAGCAAGCGCATGCCGCCCTCGACGCGGTCGCCCAGCACGGTCCAGCTCTCGACGCGGCCCCGCGCGTCGGCCCAGATACGTCGGCGGACGGCGATCGCGGCCTCAACCTTGGTGGAGGCCGCGATCGACACGCCCAAGGCCTTCTCGACCGCCCTTTTTTGGGCGTCGGCCAGAGCCCGATCCCCCGCCGAAGATCCGTCCGCGGGCGCAACGCCCTCGACTTCCACGGTAATGCCCACGGTCGAAGAGGCCGGCGCCGAAGCGCAGCCCGTGAGAGCCAGCAGCAGCGCCAGGCTCCCCTGCCGGCTCATTTAAAGGCCACTCCCATCATGCTCTGCAGGCGGCTTTTGGGCAAGCGCATCGTCACGACACAGCCGTTGTCGGAGGTGAATTCGCTCTTGAGGACCTCCGCGCCTTTGATCGTCTCCCGCAAGCGGCTTTCCAGCGTCGAATCCTGCTCGATGGCGCGCGCGATCGTATAGCCGCCTTCAAGCTCCACGCCCTTGATCATCGAGAGCATCTCGTACTGCGCCTTGACGATGGCGGCGTCGCGGGCCAGGGATTTGCGCTGCGTGTCGCTGGCTAACGCCGGGTCCGAGGCCCCGATGCCGATGGCCTCGATAAATCCGCCGCGGTTGGGGCTTTGATCGATCACGGTCTGCACCTGCCCTTTCTGAACGCGGCTTTGCACGCCGCCGCAGCCCGTCAGTAGGCTCGCCGTCAGCGCCGCGAGCGCCGCCACTCTCATCGTCAATGCGTAATTCATAATTCCTCCCTGTCCTTACTAAGGATGCCTGGATTTCCTTGCCGCTCGTTTAATCGGCGCTTAAATTTCACTTAACCGTTCAGCGCTCTGTGCGCGATCGTCCCTTTCCCATCAAGGCCACAGGCCGCGATCTTCTCCCCGCGCAGCTCCTCGACGCGCTTCTCCAATTCCCGGCCCGTGCGCGCCGGCAGCTTCAGCGTAAATTCCGTGCGGCCCGGCCGGCTTTCCACCGAGATCTCTCCGGAGTGCTTCTGCACGATCTCGCTGACGAGACTTAAACCCAGTCCGGTGCCTTGCCCGATGGGCTTGGTCGTGAAGAAAGGATCGAAGATCTTGGAAATGACGTCGGCCGGGATGCCCATTCCATTGTCGACAAAGCGCAGGCAAACCCAGGACTGAGGCGCGCTTTCGATCAGTTCCGTGGACAAGGTCAAGACCCCGCCGTTGGGCATGGCGTCCAAGGCGTTTTTAGCCAGGTTCATGATCACCTGCTCAAGCTGACTCTTGTTCCCAAGAACTGGCGGCAGGCCCTTGCCGAGGGCGGCCGACAGCGAGACGCGGCCGATCTTCGCGCTGGGTTCGATGAGCGCCAACGCCTGCGTGACGGTATCATTGACGTCCATCGCCACCCGATCGGAGAGCGAGGTTCGCGCAAAGGTCAGAAGGCTTTGCACCAAGGCTTTGCAGCGCAACGCCTCGCGCTCGATGGACTTGATCGGAAACGAGAGCGCGTCTTCGGCTTGCAGCTCCCGGCTCATGCCCTGGGCAAAGCCTAGGATAACCCCAAGCGGATTGTTGATCTCATGGGCCACGCCGGCCGCGAGCTGGCCGACGGCCGAGAGCTTCTCCGACTGCTGCATGCGCGCCTCCAGCTTCTCGAGCTCGCGAATGTCCTTGGCGACGGCGATAAAGCCCGTGACCCTCTCATCGGCCGCCTTCAAAACCGACACGGAGAACAGGATCAATATCCTTTCGTTCGTCTTGGTGAGAAAATGGGTCCGCATGTTGTTCAAGGGCCCGCTGAACAGCGGCACTTCCTCGTGGAAAAGCTTCGCCGCCGGCATCCCGATGAGCTCCTCTCTCGTATAGCCCAAACTATTGACCACGGCCGGATTGACGAGCTTGATTAGCCCGGCCTCGTCGGTCACGATGAGCTGATCCTTGATGTTCTCGAGGATATCGTTGAAGAAATCCTTGGAAACGCTGGTGCGGTTTAAGTCCTCCACCATCTGATTAAAAGCCGCGGCGAGCTCTCCGATCTCGTCTCTGGAGGAGACGTCGACCCGTCGGGAGCAATCCCCGCGCGCCACCTCGCGGACCACGGAAATAAATGACGCGATCGGCCGGGAGATGGTCCGCATGACGATGACGATCGCGGCCCAGAACGAAAATCCGATGCACAGGGAGAGGACGGCGACCATGGTGCGCGCGAACTTTTTGATCGGTCCGAAAGCATGCGCCATGGGCATTTCGGCCGTCAGCGTCCAGCCTTGGCCTTTGTAATTGAGATACCCCAACTGCGGAGCGTAGATCATCAGCTTTTCTTCTTCGCCCTTGCGGACGGGCATGGCGATCATGCCGCTTTTGCCCTGCAGCCCCTGGAGAAGGGCGGCCTGGGAACCCTTTGACCTCAGGATGGAAGCGCGCTCCTGGGGATCGTCGCTGCCGATCAAAAAGCCGTTTTTATTGAAGAGCCGCTCGTGGGATTGCTCCGAGATATCCGCCAGTATCTCCGTGACCGCAAACCAAGTCAGATGGGCGATGACCGCGCCCATGACGGGCTGATCGGGCTCATCGTAGGCGATGATGGGCGCCGCGAAGACGACGGTGGCGTTGCCCCCCGCGGAGACGAGGTCGGAATAATAAATCGAACGTTTCAGCGCCTGCGCCAGGGCGCGCGCGTCCTCGGGGTCTTCGCTCGCGCGCCGGCCGACTTTCCCCTTGCCGCTGGACAGACGGACGACGCCCTTGGCGTCGGTCACCATCAGCAAGTCCCACGGTCCGCTCAACGACAGCCAATCCTCGATCTTTCGCGCGGCCGCCTGTCCGCTCTCCCTGCCTTTGAGGCGGTCCAGAAAGACGTTCTCCCGGGCGATGGTTTGGATGTCGTTGTGCTTGTCGTTCATGAGCCGGTCGATCGTGTTCAGGTTCTGCTGGATGAGCAGCATATGGCTGTCGCCGATGGACTTGCGCAGCGCCGCCTCCAGCGACGGGTATACGACGCGTCCGATGATGATGGTCGCCAGTACGGCGCCCGGAAGAAACGCCGCCATGATCTTGGCGTTGAGCTTCATGGGCGCTCCGCGGAAGTCCGCTCTTTGAATATCTTGCGGATGGTGCGCGCGTCGATCAGCGCGTCGGTGTCTAGCGCCGTCACTTTGTCGGTGGGCGCGCTATGCTCTTGAATGAAGACGCCGATCTTGCGCATGTTGCCGTACAAGGACTGCAGGCCCATCGCGAACGTGAAGGCCGTGCGATTGTCCGCCAAGTCCAGCATCGTGATGCCTTTCATCTGCGCGCAGATGTTCTCCGGAGTGTCGCCGAACTCCTTGGCCAAGATGACGCAGGCCTCCTGCGGATGCTCCTTCCAGTAGTCCAAGCCCCGGAAATAGCCCCTCACCAGTCCTTGGACCGCCTCGGGGTGGCTTTCGATGAAATCCGTCCTAATCGTCAGGATATCGGTGATCAGTCCCGGGGCGTCCACGGACGAATAGACCGCGTGCGCCTTGCCCGTGCGCAGCGTCTTGGACAAAAACGGCTCGTGGCTGACGGCCACGTCGACTTGTCCCGCCTCCAGCATGGACAACGTCTTTTCAGGATCGCCGTGTACGGACACCACGTCGCGAAGCGACAGGCCGTATTGATTCAAAGCCCAAACGAGAAAGAATTCCTCCAGCGTGTTGGCCTCATAGCCCACGCGCTTGCCCGCGAAATCCTTGACTCCTTTAATGCCTTTGCGCGCCAGGATGGCGTCGGAGCCGTTGGAGTAATCGATGGCCAAGACGGCCCGATGCCGCATGCCCTGCAGACTCTCAGTGACGGCGTCGAAGGTCAGGTTGGCGCGGGCCTGCATCTTGCCCGCGACGTAGTCCTTCGACAGCTGTCCCAAGCCCACGTAGAGCTTGATGTCGACTTGCAGCCCTTCGTCGCGGAAATAGCCCTTCTCCCGCGCCACGTACAGGGGCAGATAACCCGGCCAAGTCTCGGTGCCGATCGTGATCGTCCCCGCATAGCCGGAAGCGGCCTGCTGAGCCGCCGTCCGCGACCGGACGGCCCTCAAGCCCAGCCAACCAGACAAAACGACCCCCGCCGTCACGACCGAGACCAGCGTGCGATTGGCTCTCATCGTCTCCCTCTTGCGCCTTGCCCCAAGGATAGCGGCCGCCGTACAAGCGGCGCTTAGCCCTCGCTTAAGAAATGCTTAAGCGCCTACGGTTTGGCTTACGGCTTGTCCAAGGTCGTTCGTATCATCCGGTTCAACTCGGCGGGATCCACCGTGGAGCTCATGTCATGTCACCGTCATGATTATCGCCGGGAAATGTCAAAAAAAGATCAAAATCAGGCCGGCCGCGTCCGGCCGCCGCGAAAAATGTCGTTGACAAGCCGCTCCCTCGCCTCCATGGCCTGTCACGAGGGGGTCAAATATAATAAACACTTTCACCCCTGGTAAACGAAGCTGCAACCTGCTAAACTACTTGGAGTAAGGGGAGTAGATCCTCGGCCGCTGGATCGTCAGCACGCCCGAAAGGGCCGGTCCAGCGGGTCCCGAAAGGGCCGATCAAGACCTTGCGCGCACGCGCGAGGTCTTTGTTATGTGCACTCGCGCGGCGCCGACTTCCAGGAGTTTCAATGATCTGGATTTGGTGCGCTTTTATCGGCTTCGTCCTCGCCCTCTTGGCTCTGGACCTCGGCGTGTTCCACCGCCATGCGCATGAGGTCAAAACCAAGGAAGCCCTGCTGTGGTCCTGCGCCTGGATCACGCTGGCGCTCGCCTTCACCGGCGTGGTTTATTTCATCTACGAGCATCACTGGTGCGGCATCGGGCTGACGACGGACCTGATGTCGGTCTCCGCTGCCAACCCCCTCGGGCACAACGACGGCTCCGCGGCGGCGCTTAAGTTCCTGACCGGGTACTTCATCGAGAAGTCGCTGTCGGTGGACAACATCTTCGTGATCGCGATGGTGTTCGCGATGATCAAAGTTCCGGCGCTCTACCGCCACCGGGTTCTGTTCTGGGGCATCCTGGGCGCTCTTGTCATGCGCGGGACCATGATCGCCATCGGCGCCCGGCTCATCGAGCGCTTCTCGTGGACCATCTACGTCTTCGGGGGCATCTTGATCCTCACGGCGCTGAAGATGCTGTTTTCCAAAGACGACGGCCCGGACCCCAACGACACCGCGATACTGCGCTGGGCGCGCAAGGTCATGCCCGTCGCCGACCGTTTCCACGGCGAGCATTTCTTCGTCAAGACAGGCACGAAGGCTTCCCATGAGGCTCCCGTGCCCGGCGCCGCCGAGCAGGTTGATCTCGCCGTGGACCGGGCCAAGCCCGGGACCTGGCTGATGACGCCGCTGTTCTTGGCCCTGATCGTCGTCGAGTTCACCGACCTGGTCTTCGCGGTGGACTCGATCCCGGCGATCTTCGCCATCACGACCGACCCGTTCCTCGTTTTCACCAGCAACGTCTTCGCGATCCTGGGCCTGCGCAGCCTCTACTTCGCGCTCGAGGGCATGATCGGCGCCTTCCACTACTTGAAGACCGCGCTGGCGCTGGTTCTGATACTTGTGGGCGTCAAGATGTTGACGCATTCATGGCTGAAAGCCGCGCTCGGAGAAAGCTTTAATCTCTGGGTGCTGGCGGTGGTCATCGCGATTTTGGCGGGAGGCGTGATCGCCTCTCTGATGTTTCCGAAGAAAAAGGAGGCTTAACATTATGGCTTGGATGAAGCGCGTGTTCTTGTTCATGACCGTGAACCTGGCCGTGGTCGTCACCATCTCGATCGTCCTGCAGCTGTTGGGCGTGGGACCGTACCTGAGCGCCCGGGGCATCGACTATACGTCGCTGGCGGCGTTCTGCCTCGTCTGGGGCATGGGCGGAGCCTTCATCTCGCTGGCTATGTCGCGAGCCATCGCCAAGTGGAGCATGGGCGTCAAGATTCTAGACCCGCGCTCCGGCGACGCTCTCGTCGAGACCGTCCACGGCCTGGCCCGAAGAGTGGGCCTGTCCACGATGCCCGAAGTCGGCGTCTACAACAGCCCCGAGCCCAACGCCTTCGCGACCGGACCGACGAAGTCGCGCGCGCTGGTCGCCGTCTCGACCGGCCTGCTCGAGAGCATGAATCGCGAGGAATTGGAAGGTGTCCTTGGGCACGAAGTCGCGCACATCGCCAACGGAGACATGGTCACGATGACTCTGGTCCAAGGCGTGGTCAACGCCTTCGTCATGTTCCTGGCGCGGGCCATCGCCTTCGCGCTGAGCCAGAATTCCGACCGCGAGGGCCGCCGCTCCAACAATATGCTGACCGTCATGGTCCTCGAGATCGCGCTCGGCTTCCTGGGCATGATCGTCGTCGCATGGTTTTCCCGCCTGCGCGAGTTCCGCGCCGACGCCGGCAGCGCGCGCTTAGTCGGCCGCGAGAAGATGATCGCCGCACTCCAGGCCCTGCAGCGGCGCTTCGAGCCCCATGACACGCAGGAAGCCTACGCGGCGCTGAAGATCGCCGGCGGCCGCGGCGGCCTGATGGCGCTGATCTCGACGCACCCTCCGCTGGAGGAGCGCATCGGGGCCCTGCGCCGGTCGTCGTAGTCCTTCCCCGACTCAGTATAATCGTCTCGCTGGAGCTCCATGCTCAACGCCATCATCCGTTTCTCGTTGAACCGCCGCTTGCTTGTTCTAATCGCCGCGGCCGTCCTGTCCGCATATGGGTTATGGACCGCAAGCCGCCTCCCAGTCGACGTTTTCCCCGATCTTAATCGGCCGACCGTCGCCATCTTGACCGAGGCGCATGGCCTGGCCCCGGAGGAGGTGGAGACGCTCGTCACCCACCCCATAGAGTCCGCGCTCAACGGCACGCCCGGCGTCGTACGCGTGCGCTCCTCAAGCGGCATCGGCATCTCCATCGTCCACGTCGAGTTCGACTGGGGCACGGAGATCTTCCGCAACCGCCAACTCGTTTCAGAGCGCCTCCAAATGCTCACGGACGCCTTGCCGACCGGCATGATCCCCGTAATGGGGCCGGTCAGCTCCATCATGGGCGAGATCCAGTTCGTCGGATTGACCAGTCCCGATGGGACGGTCTCGCCGATGGACCTGCGCACGCTCGCCGACTGGATCGTGCGCCCGCGCCTGATGACTCTCTCCGGGATCAGCCAGGTCGTCGTGATGGGCGGTCAGGTCAAGCAGTACCAGATCATGGTCTCGGCGGATCGGCTCCAGCGCAAAGCAATCTCCCTGGAAGACCTCAAGCACGCCCTGTCCGAGATCAGCGAGAACACCACGGGCGGCTTCGTTGACTTAGACGGCAAGGAGTTCCTCGTGCGCCCCCTCGCCCGTGTGGAGTCCGCCACGGAGATCGAGAACTCGCCCATCGGCATGCACCTCGGCCGACCGGTGCTCGTCAAGGACGTCGCCGAAGTCCGCGTCGGCGCCAAGACCAAGCGCGGAGAAGCCAGCGTCAACGGCAAGCATTCGGTCATCATGACCGTTCAGAAGCAGCCGGGCGCCAACACCATCAAGCTCACGCATAAGATCGACGCCCTGATCGCGGACCTTCAAAAGAGCCTGCCGCCGGGCGCCCATTTGGAAGGAGACCTGTTCAAGCAGTCGCGTTTCATCGAGGCCTCCATCTCGAACGTGAAGGATGCTTTGCGCGACGGGGCGATCATGGTCGCCGTGATCCTCTTTCTTTTCCTCGTCAACATGCGCACGACTGCGATCACTTTGGTCGCGATACCGTTGTCCTTGCTTGTCGCCGCCATCGTCTTTAAGCTCCTGGGCATGGGCATCAACACCATGACCTTGGGCGGACTGGCCGTCGCTATCGGCGAACTCGTCGACGACGCCATCGTGGATGTGGAAAACGTCTTCCGCCGCCTGCGCGAGAACCGCGCCGCCGGCAACCCCAAGAGCTCCCTGCGCGTGGTCTACGACGCCTCTTCCGAGGTGCGCAACTCCATCGTCTTCTCGACAGTCATCGTCGTCTTGGTATTTCTGCCGCTGTTTGCCCTCGGCGGCATTGAAGGGCGCTTGTTCGCTCCGTTGGGAGTTGCCTACATCGTGTCCCTGCTCGCCTCGTTGGTCGTCTCTCTGACCGTCACGCCGGCCCTCTGCTCCTATCTCCTGCCTCAGGCCAAGGCGGTCGCTCATCATGAAGACGGCGCCTTCGTGCGGCGGTTGAAGCGTCTTGACCAGCGGTTGCTCATTAAGACGATCCGACACCCGATGACTCTTCTGGGCGCCTGCCTTGTTCTCCTCGCCTTCTCGCTGGCGCTGCTGCCCTTCATGGGCCGCAACTTCCTGCCCGACTTCAACGAGGGAACTGCGACCATCGGCATCGCCGCCGCACCCGGCATCTCGCTTTCCGCCTCCGATGAGCTGGGAACGCGCATTGAGGAGGCCATGCTCTCCGTTGCGGAGGTCAAGTCCACGATCCGGCGCACGGGACGCGCGGAGCTTGACGAGCATGCCGAAGGCGTCCACTGGAGCGAAGTGGACGTAGACTTCAAGGAAGGCGGGCGCCCACGGCGGGAAGTGCTCCAAGATATCCGCGAGCGGGTCGAGAAGACGGGCGATGTCGCCGTCAACATCGGCCAGCCCATCAGTCATCGCCTCGACCACTTGCTCTCCGGCGTCCGCGCCCAGATCGCCATCAAGGTCGCCGGACCAGAATTGAGCGAGCTCCGCCGTCTCGGGGCCCAAGTCGAGGGCGTCCTCAATAACATCCCAGGTGTCGTCGACCTTTCGCTGGAACCCCTCGTCCTGATCCCCCAGCTCAAGATCGCCGTCGACCGCGAGGAAGCCGCGAGCCTGGGGGTGCGCGCGGGCATGCTCGCGCAAGACCTCGAGACCGCGCTGAGCGGAGAGCGCGTGGGTGAGGTTCTGGAGAAGCAGCGCCGCTTCGACATCTTCGTGCGCCTCGATGACAAGTCCCGGCAAAACCCGGAAGCCATCCAATCCGTCCTGGTCAAGACGCTGCCGACGGGGCGCCTGGTCACCGTGAAAGACTTGGCCGAGGTCTACAAGGGGACCGGACCCAACATGATCAACCGAGAGGGGATGCAGCGGCGCATCGTCGTCTCGGCGAACTCCCACGGACGCGATCTCGGAAGCCTGATCCAGGAGATCCAAAGCCGGGTGGCCGAGAAGGTCCGGCTGCCGGAAGGCTACTTCATCACCTACGGCGGCCAGTTTGAGAGCCAGCAAAAGGCCTCTCGGTTGCTGGTTTTTCTCGGTACGGCGTCGCTGGCCGGCATCTTCCTCGTGCTCTACGCGCACTTCCGCTCGACGGTGCTTGCCCTCCAGATCATGCTCAACGTGCCGCTGGCCCTCATCGGCAGCCTCTGGGCGATATGGCTGACGGAGCGAACCTTGTCCGTGGCCACGATGATCGCCTTCATCACGCTGTGCGGCATCGCCAGCCGCAACGGCATCATGATGATCAGCCACTACATCCACCTCATGAAGGAAGAGGGCGAGGCGTTCAGCGAAAAGATGGTGATCCGCGGCTCCCTTGAGCGGCTGGTGCCGGTCCTGATGACGGCCCTGACGGCCGCCCTGGCCCTGGTCCCCCTGCTGCTCTCTCGGGGACAGCCCGGGAAGGAGATCCTCTACCCTGTCGCCGTCGTCATCGTAGGCGGCCTGCTCTCATCGACCTTGCTTGACATCGTCGTCACCCCCGCCGTGTTCCTGCGCTTCGGCAAGCAAGCGGCCGAAAAACTGATCTCACTGGAAAAGGAAGACGCTCAAAAAGCCGCAAGAGGAGAGGTGCTATGAAATACCTGGGAGTCCTGCTCGCCGCATCGCTGTCGCTGCCCGCCTTCGCCCACGACGAAGGCCACGGTCCCAAACTGACCGACGGAGGGAAGATGGGCGGGATCATGACCGCCGTCGTTCTCGCCAAGGACGCCAAGCTCGGCGCCAAGGCACCACTCGTATATAAAGCTGAGTTGACCCGCGCCGATGACGGCACGGTGCGCGTCTACTTCTACGACAAGGACATGAAAACCCTGGACATCGCCGGCCTGCCAAAGACCGCTAAGGCCTCGATTGAAGCCAAAAAGCGCAAGAAATGGACGAGCACTCCCTTCATTCTCGAAAAAAACGCCGACGGCTACGAAGGCAAAGCGCCCAAGCCCGCGAGCAAACCGTTCAACATCGACGTCACGATCATAGAGGGCAAGCGTGAGCTTCTGGCGGCTTTCGATGGCCTGGACTAGGCTTCTCTGGCTGGGGCTCGTCGCGGCTTGCTCCTCTTGGGCCCAGGCCGCGACCGCCCGCGTCGAGTTCGACGACGTCTCCCGGCTGGTGCGGGAACGAAACCAAACGGTCGCGGGCGCGGCACTCCAGGCCGAGGCGGCGCAAGCCCGGGAAGGCTCGCTGTCCCGCTCGTTTCTGCCTTCCGCGGCCCTCGACGCGGGTGTCGAGCGCTTCCAAACGGGCCGCTACGCCGCCGACACTCAGCCTTACGGATCGGCGGAGGCCCGCGTCAATCTGCTTCGCGGAGGCCGCGATTACTGGAACGAGCGACGATTGGCCGGTAATTCTTTGGCCGCCAAGGCGCGGTCGAGCGACGACCTGGCCATCCAAATTGCCGAAGCGCGGCGGGCCTTCCTGAGGCTAGTCCATGTCCGCGAGATGGGCGCGGTCGCACGCGAGGCGCGGGCGGAGAACCAGCGGCTTCTCGAGCGGGCCGACCGGCGCATCAAGCGCGGCCTGGCGACGGCGACCGACCGCCTCGAGTTTGAGATCGGGGCCTCCCAGATCGCCGAGGACGTAGAGAGCTGCGCTCATTCCGAGTTTCAACTGAAGCTGCGCCTTGCCGCGTTGTTGGGGCTCTCCGAAGGAACTGAAATCGAGACGCCCTTGAAGCTCGAGCACGTCCACGATGAAACGCTTTTAACGCGAAAGTTCGATCCCGCCCAACACCGCGAGGCCGAACTGCTGGCGGCGCAGGGCGAGTCGGCTCGAGCGGAATCGAGGACCGCGTCCCTTTGGTGGGCGCCGTCCTTGGACGCCTATGCCGGGAAGTATCTGTACACCCTCCGGGAGCGCGATTACCTCTCATCGCGCCTTCGCGACGACTTCGCCTTCGGCGGCAAGATGAGCCTGCGCCTTTTCGACGGCGGCGCCGAAAGAGCCGAAGCCCGCGCCAAGAGGCTCGAGGCCGAGGGCGCGGACCTTAAGATGGCCCAGCGCCGGACGGACCTCAGGGCGCGGGTGCGCGTCATCGAGGAGGACCTCAAGCACGACCACGAGCTCGTCCATTTCGCCGAAGAGCGCATCGATCTGGCCAAGCGCTACTTGGACTCGACCTTAGACGAGTACGACCGCGGGGTCAAGAATTCACTGGACGTCTTCGCGGCGGCGCAGCGTCTGCTCGGCTTCCGGCGGCAGCTGGCCGAGCGCCGCCGCGACTACCAGCTCACCAAGGTCGGCCTGCTTCAGGAACATGGATTATAGGATCGCTATTGCGTAAAAGGCTGGATCGGGTTAAAATAGGCGGATGCGATTAGGAGCCCTCGTGCGCCTGCTTCTCGGCGCGTCGCTTGCGGCCTGTTCCCTGCTGCCGCTGGCTTCCGCGGTCGCCGCGGACGATCATGCCTGCTGCCCGGTCGCCGCGCCGTCGGATTCTGGCGATTGCTGTCTGCGCGCGACTGTCCCCGGCCAAGTCGACGTGGCCGCGCCGGATCTGTCCGGCGTCGCTTGGATCAGCCGGGCTCCAACGCCAATTTTGACGTCTTTTGTCGCGACTCGGCTTGACTCGGCCTCGCTGTCGCGGCCGGAGGATCCATACGTCCCAAGCCGTTCCTCGCGCGCTCCCCCCTCCCTCCTCGCTTGACGCGCCTGCGGGCGCTTCAACCGTCGTCCATCCAGAGGAGACCAACGATGAAACTGTCCCGGCCGTTCGTTCTTTTTGCCGCACTGAATCTAACCGCCTGCAGCACCTCGCCTAGGCGTTCGCTCGACGAGGTGAACACGCTTGTCTCGGAGCGCGCAGGCCTCCAGCTCAACGACGTGGCACCCGATCCGGCGGCGCTGCTCGCCGTGCCGCTGACGGCGGAGACGGCCGCGCGCATAGCGCTTGCGCGCAACCCCGCCTTCAAGACCAAGCTCGAGGAAGTGGGCTTAGCACAGGCGGACTTGGCACAGGCCGGGATCATCGAGAACCCCCGGCTTCACGGCGCGCTGCGCCTAGTGGGCGGGCACTCCGGCAGCGAAGGCCACGAGCTGGGCGTGAAGATCAATTTGCTCGATCTCTTCGACAGGCCCCTGCGGCGGCGCGTCGCCTCGCAGCGGCTGGAGCAGGCGAAGTCGCGCTTGGGACATGAGGTCTTAGGCCTAGCCGCCGACGCGAGAACGGCGTTTTACGCGCATGTCGCAGCAGTTGAGCGCTTGAAGCTGCGCCGAGACTCGCTGGAGAGCTTGGACGCGGCCGTGGCGTTGGCCGAGCGGCAGCGGCAGGCCGGCAACATCAGCCGTCTGGACTTAGCCAATGAGCGCGCGGCACGGGAAGAAGCGGCTGCGGATTTGGCGCGCGAAGAGGCTTATGCCGCGCAGGCGCGCGAGCGCTTGGCTATGCTCCTCGCCATCCAAGACAAAACCTGGACGGCGGAATCCGCGTTGCCCGACGTTCCCGCGGCGGACCCAGCGCCCGAAGCCGTCGAGGCGGCGGCGATCGCGCAGCGCTGGGACCTGCAGGCGGCGCGGCGCGATCCGCAGGTGCTCAAGGACGCGTTGGCCGTGGAGCGTATGCGCTTGTTTGGTCCGATCGAGATCGGCGTCGACTCGGAGCGCGAATACAGCGGCGAATCTAAGTATGGGCCGGAGTTCGAAGTCGGACTGCCGATCTTCGAACGGCGGCAGGCGTCGAGGGCGCGTCTTCACGCGCAGCGGCGGCAAAGCCTCGCTTCCGCCGACGCGCTCGAGACCTCCATCCGCTACGAAGCCCGCGCGGTGAGCGCGGAGCTGGCCTCCGCGCGCAAAACCGTCGAGGCCTACGCCAAGGCCGTGCCTCACCGGCGCGAGGCGCTGATGGAGACGCTCAAAAACAACAACTACATGCTCTTGGGCGTGTACCATCTGCTGGAAGCCAAGCGGCGCGAGATCGAGGCCTCGTCAGCCTATGTCGACGCGCTCAAGGACTATTGGACCAAGCGCTCGGAGCTCGAGCGCGTCGCCGGCGGGAAGCTTCCTCCAGCGAAGGGAGAATGATCATGATCAGACATCTTTTGCTTCTGACCCTTCTGGCGGGGCCGGCCGCCGCCTACACGCCCGTGGTCACGCCCAACGGCTCGACATTGAAATGGGAGATGGCCGACGGAGTCAAGGTCTTCCGCCTGACCGTCGGCCCCTGCGACCATGAGCTGGCGCCGGGCGCAAGGATCAAAGCCTGGTGCTACAACGGCCGCACGCCGGGCCCGACGATCGAGGCCGTGGAAGGCGACCGGGTACGCATCTTAGTCAAGAACGAACTGCCGGAGCCGACGGCCGTGCACTGGCACGGCCTTCTGCTGCCCAGCGGCATGGACGGAGTGACGGGCCTCAATCAAGAGGGCATCACTCCGGGCGACACCTTCGCCTACGAGTTCACGCTCAAGCAAAGCGGCACGCAGATGTACCATTCGCACGCCGATGAAATGGTGCAGATGGGCCTGGGGACGATGGGCTTTTTCATCATCCACCCCAAGTCGCGCAAGCGCGTCATCGACCGCGACTACGCCCTGTTCCTCAACGAATGGAGCGTGCACCCGGGCGCGGCGCGTCCCGACCCGAACGTGATGACGGACTTCAACCTGTTCACCTTCAACAGCCGCGCTTTCCCCGGGACGGCGCCGCTGGGCGCCAAACCGGGCGAGCGCGTGCGCGTGCGGCTGGGCAACGTGTCCCAGGACTGCCACCCGATCCACATCCACGGGCACTCCATCAAAGTCGTCGCCACCGACGGCGGCGATATCCCCGAGTCCGCGCAATGGCCCGAGACCACGGTCGTGGTCTGCCCGGGGCAGACGCGCGACTTCGAGTTCACGGCGATCGAAGGCGACTGGGCGCTGCACTGCCACAAGCGGCATCACCCGATGAACCCGATGGGTCACGACATACCGAACATGATCGGCGTGGACCAAAAAGGCGTCGAGGACAAGGTGAGCAAGCTCGTCCCCGGCTACATGGCGATGGGACAAAAAGGCATGCACGAGCATCAGGACCACACCGACCACATGGAAGGCCCCGAGAACACCTTGCCCATGATGGGCGGCGTAGGCCCCTTCGGAAATCTCGGCATGGGCGGCATGTTCACGGTGGTCAAAGTCCACGCGGACTTGCCCCAATTCGCGGGCGCCGAAGACTACATCAAGCGCGTCGCTTTGCCGGCCGACCTAGGCTGGTATAAGAACCCGCCCGGGACGACGGCAAGCTCGATCAACCCCAAGAAGGCCGCGGCGCCCAAGCCCTCGGCGGAGAAGATGTACGTGTGCCCGATGCACCACGAGGTCAGGCAAAAGGGGCCGGGCGAGTGCCCGAAATGCGGGATGAAGCTGGTCCCTGAGTCTTAATGGCCCATCATGGGATAGGTCTAAAAGACCGCCTTCCCGGTGCCTAAAGGTCCTTTGACCGGCGCTCAAGTTGGAATATGATAATCCGATGATTTTGCCGTTAAGGAGTTGTCGATGAATCGCTGGATGAGACTATTTGTCGTGTCGGCCACGTTCGCGGCCGCGGGGACCGCGCGGGCCGAAGAGGCGCTCAAATTTTCGCTCGATATGGACTCCAAGTATGTCCAGAAGCTCATCGATATGGGCGTTTATGACGCCGGCGGCTCTCGCGAGGGGCGCTTTCAGGAGGATTTCCAGGCCAGCGCTTCGCAACTGCGCCGCAAAGAGATCGACGAGTTCTACGGAGATAGACTTATTTTTCAACTAGCCGACGACGACCTCTATCGAGCGAAAAAAGCCGCCCTCGCCGAAGGCAACGAAGCCTTCCGCCACGGCTTGCGCAACTTCCCGCGCGAACGGAGCGAGGCGCTCGCCCGGGAGCTTGCCCAGCTTGAGTATGACTGGGAGCATAGGCCCACGGTTTGCACGACGTGTCGTAACCCCGTCTCGGAGGAGATCAAACCCCGCTTCATCACTATCATGCGAAATGAGTTCGATGCGCGGGCCGCCGACCTGCTGAAGGGAATCGAGTCCGCCCGATCAAATGATGGGAGTTACAAAGCCGCCTTGACCCAGTATAAAGAAATGCGCAAGACCATCGAGTCCACGCGCGTCGAACATCGCTGGGCGCTTTTCGGCACGGTCTCGGCCCTTTTCGCTGGGATGTTTTTCGGCTTATTTTAGCCTCCGCCCTGGCCCGCCGCATCATGCGGCTACCCCACAACAAGCCGGGCACGGATAAGACCTTCGTCCACATCGCCGCGCACCAGCACTACCTATATTGGAAGGCCGTACGCGGTTCATGAACCGCTGGATTCCAGCTCAAAGCGCCGCGCAGAGATCAAGCAATCGGAAGACGAGGTAAAACGGCACGGACAGAAGCCGGTAGGAGATCCCGGCGCCATCGGACAGGTTGACTGAATGGCGCTCAAGCGTCAACGGCCCGTTGTAAATCCTGATCCCGATATCCGTGCCGCTTCTGCTCAAGAACTGATGGAGCGACTTAAGCGAGCCGTGACTGCCCGACTTCACCTCGACCGGCAGAATGCGATCGCCGGACTGAATGAGGAAATCCAGTTCCGCATTAGCGTTCTTCTCATCGCGAACCCAGAAGAATAGCGGCCCTCTGTGACGGGAGCTGGCGGCGAGCAATTCCTGTCCGGCGAGAGCCTCCGCGAGGCCTCCGCCAAATCCCGATGAAACAACTCTTTCCCGGAGTTGGTCCCGCGTTAAACGAAGGGCATGCGTGCACAAACCGATATCCAGAAATTGCGATTTCGGGGCGCTCTTGGGTTTCTTCACCAGAGGCGGCGCGGTCCGCGTTGTCGGAAATATCCGCTCGACGAGCATCGCCTCATGCAGGATATCGAACGCCTTGGACACCTCGCGCGATCCTCTCTGCTCTCCGGCCAAGCGCGTATAGTTGATCCGGCTGCCCGCTTCAAAGGGAACTTGGTCCCAAACGGATTTCAGGTGTTCGGCCTCAGCCCCTCTCGAATACTTCGCGAAGTCTTCTTTAAAGGAAGACGAAAGGGCTTCGTGGCAGTTCCGTGCGGCCGCGAGGCTGCCGGAGGCAGCGTATTGAGCCACGGCCTCAGGCATCCCGCCAACGATCATATAGTCCAAAATAAGTTCGGTCAGCCTGTCGTGGACCGGCGACGGCGTCTGGCGTCCCACCCGCATCGCCATCAACTCTTCCAGCAGGACGTCCTCGCCCCGCGCCCGGATGAATTCATCGAACGACGCCGGATAGAGGTAGAGGAACTCCACGCGACCGACCGGGAACGACCAGCCTTCGGTCTTCATCCGCACTTCGAGGAGCGAACCGGCGGAGATGACATGAAGCTGAGGCATCTCCTCGTGGAAAAAGCGCAACAGCTTGATGGCGGAGATGGAGTTCTGTATCTCGTCGATGAAGAGGAGGGTCTTGCCGGGGATGACGCGCTTGTTAGAAATTCCCTCGATGCTTTGGACGACATCCTTTATATCTTTGACCTCCGAGAATATCCTTCTTACCTGGTCCTTTTCGAGATTGATCTCGACGAATGTCTCGAACCCCGCCGCTAATTTTCTGACCAGGGTCGTCTTTCCCGTTTGCCTGGCGCCCCGCAATACGAGCGGCTTACGGTCAGGCCGCCGCTTCCAATCCAAGAGAGCACCTTCTATTTTTCTGTTGAACACCGAGTTATTGTGACATATTTAATGTCATAAAGAATACTGTCTTTAGTGTTATATGTGAAATAAAAACAATTGTGTTTATAACACATACAGCAACAATGACCATCTGATGCGTCCCTGGGGGCGTCTTGCCGAAAGGTCCACATTCAACCAAGCACGACCACTACGTTGACACTACGCTCCGATTCAACGCCTGCTGCAAGAACATGTCAATCAGACGTATTTTTCACCACCAATATATGATTTTTGAAAGGCGCCGAATTTTCGAAGCCAACAGTCTGCCGCACGCAAACTGGAATATTTTTTCTGTAGATATTCGGGAGCATTCACGCTCGACCTACGAAGGGTATGCTAAAATCTTCCATCAACCGTTAAATAATTTTTTGATTCCGTCCGTTTACGGAAGGGTGGCCGAGCGGTTGAAGGCAGCAGTCTCGAAAACCGATTTCGGCCCTTCTGAAAAATCAATCTGCTGATTTTATCGTCGAGGGACTTCCTGGCCGGTCCTGCCCCGTAGTGCCGTTTGGACCCCAAAACACTACGCAGGCACTACGCTGGAAAACGGTCGATTTCGGACCAGGTCATGTCAAGTTTCAAGGTATAATTTCGGGAGCGTGAGCGCATCCGATCGGGCATGAGCGACCTCTTGAATTTTCGGCACGCGCGCGGCTTCCAAGCCTCAGAAGCCGTTTGGGCCACGCCCCGCACGCGGACACTCTGCGCCTGCGGCAGTCGCTTGGAAAACTTATGGATTTGGGTTCGGGAGCGTTACAGGCTCGAACCGGGTCATCCGGGGCGGCTCCTGGAACAACGATGCCAGGAACCTCCGCTCCGCGTACCGCAACAACGACGACCCGGGCAATCGCTGGTCCAACAACGGCGCTCGCCTTGTGGGCTCACGCCTAATCGGCCAGATGTCCTGCGTCCACGGATGCAGGACCCGCGCCCAGGGAATGACCAAAGCTCCCGAACCCGCGCCGCCCGCGCTTCGCGCGGGATGGACGAAGAGAAGAATGCGCCGCGCCTGCTGGTAGGTCCCCGCAAGGGGATTCGAACGCCGGCGCGGCGCTCATTTTTTAGACGGGGATCAATCCATCGTAGCCGGTCGATTTTTCGGACTCACGTCCGAAAAATCGACACAACAGAACGGGGCAACCGCGCCGCTGCCTCCGTGGGGTAGGTATTGGTCGCTTCGCCGTCCCGACCGCCCTTTGCGGGCGGTGCGGGCCGGCTACGCTTCAGTGGGTCCGCAGAATAAATTTTGGGCCAAGTGCCAAGTGTCCAAGGGTCCAAGTGTCAACGGCGTGACCTCACAAGGCGAGCGCCGTAGCTGCGCCAGCGACCGCCCGGGCCGTCGCCGCGGCGGCACGCGGAGCGCAGGTTCCTGGCACCGCCGCTCCAGGAGCCGCCCCGGACGACCCGGCGCGAGCCCGCTCCCTCAAACGCGCTTCCGTCCGTCGGAGCTCCCGCGTAAGAGCCTTCGTACTTGTCCTGCATCCACTCCCACACGTTTCCGAACATATCCCGCAAGCCGAACTTGTTGGCCCCTTTCTTTCCCACCGCATGCGTTCGGCTGCCGGAGTTCTCCGAGAACCAAGCGATCTCCTTCAACGCCTTCGCGATGGTGCCGAACACGCCCGCCTTGACCGAATAGGAATCCTGGGAGCCCGCGCGCGCCGCGCGTTCCCACTCCGCCTCGGTCGGCCGCCGGTATGTGAACTCGCTCTGAATCGAATTGAGATGATCGATAATCTGCTGCTCGTCATCCCATGAAATATTCACTACCGGGTGATCGCTGTTGACGGCGATTCCCTGCAACGTCTCATGCTTGCCGCCGTCGCTGTTTTTGGGATCTTTAGCGAAGTCCGGGATGGTAATCTTGGTCGTGGATAGATCAACGATGCGCAAGAGTTGGCCCCAGGTCAGAGGAGTGGTCTGCATGTCGTAGTCATAGCCTATATTGACTTCATGCTGGACTTCGTCGCTGGAGCGCTCCTTATCGCTCGCGGGGCTGCCCATCTTGAACGTCCCCTTCGGAACAGTCTGGAACGTCGCCGCCATCCCCACCACTTTTTCGTCGAAAGCCGAGAGCGCCTCCTTGTCGTCCCTAAAGTTCCAGGGCACCGCGGGTGTTGGCGCGGCCGTTGTGGCCGACGCTGTAGTCCCCGCTGGAGCCGTCGTCGGGGTCGATGCTTTGGGCTGAGCCTGAGGCTGCGCTTTGGCCGTCACCGGAGACAAACCCAGCGCTTGAGCCACCGGAGCCATCGCCAGCCGAATAATGTCCTCATGCGACTTCTCCCAGGCCGGGAACGCCCTTAAGAAGGTTTGGACGATGTCGTCTTTGGTGTCCGGGAAGCGGCCCAAACGGCTGACGACGCGAAACAGCGACTGCACGCTCGGAGGAACCGGCAAAAGCCCCTGGCGATACGAGTCACGCAGCGAATCCAACGCCTTCTGCAAGGCCTGCAAGACCGGCCGATCGATAGCCAACCCCCGTTGCCGAGCATAGCTCTCCACAAGCCCTATCTCTTCTTCCGCCGGAAGCGGTTTGAGGATATGGGTGCTGAAGCGGTCCAAGACCTCACCACTGAACTCCTGGGCCTCGTATTGCGCCCGCGCCGGCGTTCCCATTGCCACCACTCCGAATCCCGACTTAGCATTAAGAACTTTCCCACTCGGAAGCAGGATTTGGCCGAATTGCAGCACGTTGTTGAGCAAGCTCACCGTGCCGGGATCTTCGGGCTTGGTCACCTCGTCGACCAGCCATACCGTGTTGTGATCGACCGCCCGCTCGAGCGGATACGGCGGCCAATAGGTCGCCTCATTTTTGAGCTCAGGCTTGCCGGTGATGTCCTGGCCCCGCGTCTGGCGGGTGAAAGTCTGCTCTTCCGGTTGCATCCTTAATATGGCGTAGAGAAAATGTCCCATGAGCTGCGTCTTGCCCGTGCCCGTCTCGCCCAAGACCAAGCTGTGGCGACCCAACGCGCGGTCCTTCATCATCGCCCACCATAGGCGCAGGTTTCCCTGTAGATGCGGGATGCCTCGATAGCCGCCGGGCACCTCTTCAGCTTTTAGGCCGCCCAAGGGCAGTTCCACGACGCCCGATTGCTCGTCGCCGAGCCGGACCTTGCCGGCCTTTTCGTCGATTTGGACGTCCGGGAGCTTGAAATTGGCGGGGCGGGCCTGGCCTTGGAGGTTGCGCTGCTTGAGATACTCGTCCACCAGCGTCTTCTCGTTGGCTTCGAGATACTCCGTGGGATAAACCGGGTCGAAAATCTCGCGGAAATAAGGGAAGTCCTTGGGGAATTTCTTGATATGCTGCGCCATGTTCATGACGCCGCGCGTCGACAACGGACGCGGCAGGTGGCCTTGGCGATAGGAGGAGCGCAGATCGCCGGCCAATCCCACCAACTGCTCGATCAACGGCCGCAATTGCGCCTTTTTAGCGGCGCTTTCATCCAGGAATACGGTGTCCATGACGAAATCGGCCTCGTCCTTCGCCTTCATATAGTCGACGTCCAGCACGTTGAAACGTCGGATGAAATCGGCCGGCATCTCCTGCACCGTGTAGCTGCGGTTCGGAGGATTGACCAAGGCGATGGCCCTAAAGCGTTTGTTCCCCGCGACCGGCCGCTCTTCGCCCGGCAAAGTCTCCTGGCGGTTTTGCAAGATCGTGTTGAGACTGTTCAGGATACCGATCTGAAGAGGCTTGTTGGGCTCGTCGAGAATCACCCAGTCGCCGGCCTCGGCGCTCTCGTAGATCTCGGAATGCTTGCGGCTTGTCTCGCCCGCGCGCTCCTCACCGAGCGTGGTCCGGTATCTCAGGTCCTTTTCGTTGGTATGGGCGTGGAAGCTCATGATGCGAACCCCTTGATTGAGCAACCCAGCCAGAGTGTAAACAAGTGTGTTTTTCCCCGTCCCCATCTCGCCACGAAGCATCAGATTGGTCAGGCTCGCGTCGGGATCGGACAGATATTCCATCATCGTCGCCAAGGAGCGCAGATTGTCCTCGGTCAGCTTCACCATGAAAGGCTTCTCGCTGACGGCGACCTCCAAGACGTCCGGGCGAACGAATTTCACCCGCGGAGCCCGCGAGCCCCCCGAGCCCATTTCCATCGTTCGAACAATCTTGCCCACCTTAAGCTCCAAGAACTTCTTGCCATCCTTCTCGATATACTGGAAAGCGCTGCCGGCAACCGACTTGGGCTGCGAAGGGGCCTCATGCCGGGGCTCATACTTCTTGAGCCCGCTGGGCGGGCTCTTCAAGCCAGACCCAGCGCCCGAAACGACCGCCGTGTTTCCAAGGCCCGCGACCAACTCGCCGGCTCCGTCGAAATGCTCCTTGAACCGCTGCAATGCCGCCGTGGGATTTGCACCGGAAGAAAGCGCCTCGCGAAGAGCGCTGTTTTGCCCAGCAAGTTTATTGAGCTCTTGGGCCGTCGTCAGCAATTTCTGGAAATTCTCCTGCCCGATCACGGGCACGAGCGCGTCTCGCTGCTCAGAAATGGCGTCCGGATGCCCAAGAATCTGGTAAAGGGCGGCGTTGGCCGGATCGTCGGAAGCCTTGAAGCTCGCCAGAGCCGCGATCGGCTGGACTTGCAGAGCCATCAGTTGCGCTACGAGAGGCTGGGTTTTGAGAGGTTCGGAGTGCAGGACACTCAACTGCTGGAGGGAAAGTTGGGATAAAAGCGGCTGAAGATTGAGCGCGTCGATCCTGTTTGCGGCAGCGCCGCCGGCGGAGATCCCGCCCAAACCGTTTCCGGAGAAGGACGCGGGCACCACCTCCACGACTTTTGCCCCGGCCGCCCATGCCGGCTGACCGGCGGAAGCGCCAAGGAGCGACCAGGCCAGGACGGCTGCCGTCGCTTTCTTCAAGGTCATCTTTTTCATCGTGCGCTCCCGGCCCATAGTGTAGGGGGTCATCGCGATCCTCGCCATGCCTTTTTGAAAGTCGTCTCGACTATCTCGGCCCATCTCATCCCCAGTTCCGACAATTCGCGGGCCCAAAAGCTGTAGGGCTGATATTTGTCATACATATCCTGCGCCTGCGGTCCCGCCGCCAGGTTGGCGAAACGGATCTTCGCATTGGTCGGGTCATCATAGATCGCCCGGATTTTCGGCGCGATGTCCGCGCCGGGATCACCGTCGCCGATATGAAGCAACGCGTACGTCGTGTCGGAATGGCCCTTCATGTCCTTGCGGATATCCTCAACCGCTTGCGTCATCATGCGTTCTGCGGAGTTATCACCACGGTCGGTATTCTGAATTTCGTTGATCCTTTCGATCACCTTATAAAGGACGGCATCGCTGATGTCCTTGACCTGCATGTAATTGCCGATGATCGATCGCTGGGGATTCTCGTTGTAGGCAACCACCCGGACTTCGACGCCGGGCTCGTTCTTAAAAGCTTGCTTGAAGGCTTTTAACGCCATGAGAAGGGCGCGCGCGGCATGGTCGAGTGAGCCGCCACCTTGGATGAGGCCCATGCTTCCGCTGAGATCGAGCAGGAACGTGATGCGCGATTTGGGCCGTCCGGGCAGAAGCTCCTCCTTCATGATCCCTATTTTTGCCTTGTAATAAGGCAGAGCGTCCTCGTCCACGTCGCCCTCGTAAAGTCCGGTCAAATCGCGGCCCAAGGCGGTCGCCTTGAGGTGCTTGCGGATTTTGTAAGCCAGCGTGTCGACCATGCCCCTAACAGGTTCCATATACTCGTCGAGCCAACTCCGCTGCCCGACGTCGAGGCCGCCGGACTTGATCTTCTCGATCTTGTCTTGGGCGTCGCCCACCGAATCGGAAGTGCCTTGAGTGCCGGAGGGATTGATTTCGCCGCCGCTCTCTTCGGCTTTGCCCTGGGAGTCGCCGGATTCTCCGGCCTGCCCCGGATTGCCGGATTTCTGCTGCGACCACGCCTTGAGCAGCTGCGCCAAGGGATCGTCCTGGCCGGTCTGGCCTTCTCCGGGTTTCGGAGAGCCTTGACCTGGCTTTCCCTCACCCTTCGATCCTTTTTGGCCGCCCTTGAGCTGCTCGCCCAAAGCTTGAGCGAGGGCTTGAGCCTCTTGCGCGGCTTCTTGGATTTTCCCCGCTTTCTCGGAGATATCCTTGGCCGTTTGCTCGATACCGGCGGTCTTCTGGCGCAGCGAGCTTGTCTGCTGCTCTTGGCCCTGTCCCAATTGCTTTTTGAGCGCCTCGGTCTGCTTTTGCAATTGCTCGGATTGGTTTTGCAGCTCGCGGCCCATCTCGCCCAACTGCCGGGCTTGCTCCTGCGTCTTGTCGGCGGCTGACGAGGAAGCTCCTCGCTTCAACTGCTCCGCCATTTGGCGGAACTCCTGAGCGCTTTGATTGAGCCGATCCGCCTGCTGATGAAGCTGCCCGGCTTGGGAATCAAGCTCCTCGGCTTCTTTGGAGCTGATGTCCTGAGCGCCCGTTTGCGCGCGCATTTGAGAGGCCTTCTCCTCTAAATTTTGGGCCTGGCCCTTGGCCTCCGCGGCCTCCTGGGCCAAACGAGACGCGGCCTGTTCCAACTGCTGCGCGAGGCCTTTCGCTCCTTGGCCGCCCGGGTTAGGCTTCTCCTGGCTCTTGCCCATCGTCTTTCTAAAAGCCTGCTCCTGCTTTTGCATCTGCTCTTGAATCTGTTTGCGCAACTCCTCCCGCTGTTCGGGAGTCATCTCCTTCAGCATCTTCTCGATCTGTTTCTGAGCCTGCTCCCTCTGCTGCTGATTCAAATCATCGAGCTTCAACCGACCCTGCCCGGCGGCCGCGTTCTGCTCCTTGTCTGAGCCCAGCTTACCTTCCTGGCCCATTTTCTCGAACATCTTCTGGGACATTGCCGCGTCCTCGGACTCTTCGTGGAGTTTTTGAAGCGTAGGCCACATTTCGCGGCTGAGTTTATAGGCTTCCTCGGGAGAGGCCGCGGCGATCTTTTTGCGCAGCGAGCGAGTCTTCTTCAAGACGTCGAGAACGCGCGGGTCTTTGATGCGGGAATCTTCTCGGCCCAACCGACTCTCATAGAGGGCTCCCTCCAAAAACCGCAGATAGTTCGGGAGATTTTTAAGATTCTGCGCCGCGGCTTCGCCGTCGGGATACTGCTCTTGATTGAACGCCTCGAAGTTCTTATCCAGCCCCGGCCGTTCCTTGAGGCCTTTTTTGACCACGCGGCCGGTCTCCATGGTGTCATAAAGCGTCTGGAACAAACCGTTGGACTGAAGGTCGGGCTCGATCAAATCAGGGCGGCTGTAGACGGCGCGAAAAACTTCCTGCATGAGGTGCGCTATGGCCACGTCCTTGTTCCCATGCTGGAGATCTTCAGGAACGTACTGCACTCGGAGATTCTCGCCTTCCTTGACCAAACGCCAAGTCGGTCGGTCACCCTCATATAACGGCTCCCAAGGCACGAGCTTGAGCCCTTCGTCTCGCGTGATTCCGCGGGCGATTTTCTCTCCCAAGGACAATATCTCCCGTTGGGCTGAATCGGAGCGGCTCGACGCGACCGGTTTATGCAGTCCCGAATTATGAATCACGCCTTCGGAAAAATTGTTGGGCACCGCAACGGCGTCGTCCTCTTTTACGACCGACGCTTGCAGAGCGGCACCGTCGAATTGTCTCTTAAAATCCTCGAGTGCGGCGGATGGATTGCCGCCTGAGGAAAGCAACTCACGCACGGTTCCATTTTGCTCGGCCAGGCTGTTCAGCTCGCGGGCTGTGGTCGCCACAGCCTGAAAATTCTCCGGCCCGATCGCGGCGGCCAAGGCCTCGCCCTGTCGGGCGATGACTTCAGGATGCGCCAAAACCTTATAGAGCGCGACGTCGGGCAAGGCCTGCGAAACTTTGAGCCGCTCCAGCGCCTCGATTGGATGAGCTTGGACCGCCGCCAATTGCGTTATAAGGCCTTGGGACAAGCCTTGCGGCATTTGGAGGCTGCCGATAAGGTTCATCCCGGGGGTGATATTGACTTGCCCCGCTGGATTGACCGCATTCATCCCGCCGAGGTTGCCGGGCACCGGCTCTACTTTGCCGTGAACATTGGCGGCAAGAGCCGGATGGCCGGATAAAATCCAGGCCAGAGCCAGGGCGGAAGCGACCGGGTTGCTAATCTTTCCCATGCTCGCTACCTATCAGGAATTTCTCGAGCTGGCTCTGCTCGATCTGATATTGCCTGCCGAAACGTCTCGCCGACAGCGCCCCGGACCTTATGTATTCGTAAATGGTATGCGGACTGATCTTAAACTTCGCGGCCAGCTCCTCGACCGTGTAAAAAACCAGCGCTCCTATCTCTGTCGGCATTTTCCCTCTCTCTAAATGAACCACACTGACCTACACCATCAGGGTATATCGCCGACTGTTTGGTTCCAAGGGTCTTAAGGGAAGGTGTGATCGGGCCGAAGGGCCTACCCTTCTACAATCGCGCGTCGAACACGAAGTCCCGCGCGAGGAGATCCTAAAGGCGGCCGGGATCTCCGACCTCTAGGCAGAACATGAGGGTCCCCCAGACCTTTCCGTCTCCCGCCGTATAGCTTGGTCAGGTCGGGTCGGCGATTCCGGGTAGCCTCAGGTGAGCACGGCGGCAGTCGTCACGTCCAGACGCCTCACCCGAACCTCGCCCGGCACCGCATCCGCGAGCACAACGAGGGATTCGCCGCCGAGGTTTTTAGGATAGATCGCGAGATTGGCGTTGCCGTTGAACTTGGACGCATAAATCACGCCCTCTATGCCCGCGTCGAACGCCAGTTGACCAAAAATTTGAGACGAGTTGGGCACCCCAAACAACGACGGCCATTGACGCCAGTTCGCGTCCATCATCACGCCCATCAGCCCCGCGCGCGAACTGACCAGGCTTGGCGCGGGCATGCGGTGCGCCTTCGCCATCGCGCGAATCTCGGCCCTGATCTTAAAATCCTTGATCAACGCCACGAACGAATCCAGCTTTTCCGGCTTGCGCAGGTCGATGACAGCCCGCAGCGATCCGCTCACCGGCATGTTGTATATCGCGTCAGGTTTGGCCAACCGCCATCGAAAGCGGATCAAGCACATACTTCACCCGCCCGACTCTCTGCCACTTCTCAAACTGAAACGGCTCGGCCGCCTCCAGCAGAACGGCCTTGATCTCGCCAGCGATCAGGGACCGCTGATAGGCGAGGTCGCTGTACCAATCCCAATGAAACCGTCGCCCCGCTTCTCCCCATGCAGCCCATTGCTCAATGTCGGAAACGGTGAACCGCTCGAAAACGACGGGTATCCGCTTGCGCGGGTGAATACGCCGGTGCCGCTTCTTATGGCGCGCCGCCATGTGGCCGCGACCTACTGCCTATTCTCGGAGAGCGAAGTGTAAATGAAGTCGCGCATCGTCTCGTAGCGACCGTAGCGGATCATGTCCCGGGGAGAGACATTGCCGAGCAAGGGATTGGGAAGGCGGAACCATAGTTCCGTCTTGTGCACGTCACCGCCGAAGAACTGCGCCACCAGGTTGACAAGCGACGCCCACTCGGTCAGCTTCTGCTTGACCGCATCCGGCATTCGTGTGTCATAACGCACAGAACCTGCAGGGATTCCGGTCGCGGACGCCATCTCCTTCTTTCCGAAATGGAAGAAATTCATGACGGCTTCACGCTTGGGATTGCCGTCCTGCAAAAGACTCATATAATCCTGATTGGGGACGGTGGAAAACAATTGAGCGCTAGGGGCCATATTTACTGCCTCCGATTTGCCATACTTCTGCCTTTATTTTACCACGCATGGGCCAATCCGTCAATACCTTCCTACCACCTGCGTGCTCATCAAATTATGGCGCCGCGCCGGCGTTCGAGACTCCTCACGGAGCCCTACCAACAGGCGCGGCGCCTTTTTCTCTTCGTCCGCTCGCCCGGAATAGCGGCCCGGGCAAGCGGCACCGGTTCATGGGGATTTTGGTCATGACCTGGGCACTGGACTTACGTCCGTGGACGTAAGTCTTCTGGCCTGCGTCGTGAGCTCGCAAGGCGGAACCCGATGTTGTCGTTGCGGTTGGCCGGGTCGTTGTTGTTGCGGTTATCGGCCCGCAGGTTGCCCGCGTCCTTGTTGTTGAAGGAGCCGCCACGCATCACCCGGTTGGAGCCCGTAATATCCCCGAACCAAAATTCATCAACTCATTGAGCGACCTCCGCAAGCCGAGCGTATCCGCATGTTCCGCATGACCCAAGCGGCTCCTCAAAGAAGCGGCGAGATCATTCTCCGACACTCTCCCACCCATAAGACCCCGCGCTCCTGACCGGAGCGCGCCGATAAGCCGACGCTTGCCCGAGCCATCCAGGCGAAGGACCCCGGGCCAGAGTCTTAAACCGAGGAAGGGTATGCCTTCCGAAACCGGAGCGTGAACGGTCGCCTCGGACTTGAGCGCGAGCTTGAGATGGCACTCCACGAACTCGCGGATGCGTTCATGCGCGTCGCGCAGAAAGCTCTTCGAATCGGAGAAAAGCAGAAAGTCGTCCATGTAACGGACGTAGCCCGGCGCGCGGAGCTTTTCTTTGATGAAGTGATCGAGCGGGGTGAGGTAGTAATTGGCGAAATGCTGGCTGGTCAGATTGCCTATGGGAAGACCCTTGCGTGCGGGCGAGCCTGGAGCGCCGTGCGCGATGATCCGGTCGGCAAGCTCAAGGAGCCTGTCGTCTTTGACGAGGCGTCTTAAACCCGCTTTCAAGACCTCATGATCCGAGGTCTCGAAAAACTTTCGGATATCGAGCTTGAGAAATCGGCCGAAGCGCCTTGAGAACTGCTGGGCTCTGCGCACGGCCCGATGGGAGCCTTTTGCCGGACGGCAAGCGTAGCTGTCGAAGATCGCCGCGCGCTCAAATAGCGGCTCCAGGACCGCGCATAGAGCATGATGCGCCACCCGGTCCCTGAAATCCGCGGCTGAGATGGTCCGAGGCTTGGGGTCCGATATGTAGAACGTCCTGTAGGGACGCGGCCTGTAACTACCGTCCAATATCTCGCGCTGAAGGCGCAGAATCTCGCCTTCCAGGTGAAAAAGAAAAGACGCCGCGGACAAACTGGCGCTTTTGCCGCGGGCGGCGCGCTTGGCCGCCGCGACCAAGGCGTGAAAGTCGGCCACCTGCTCGAAAAGATGCCCGGACCGCTTCACGGAGCGCTCCGGCTGCGAATCCAGCCGCCAAGCATCCGTCCGGCTTCATCAATACTGCGCGCCATATGCTCGAAGCCGCGGTGATCAAGGTAGCGCTCTTCATGGCTGATTCGAAGAAGGACTCTCAGCTTCTCCAAAGAAAGGCTTGCGTGGGCGAGCGCGGCCGATTTATCCTTGGCGTAGCGCGCTTCGACGATCTTCTCTAGGATGTCGAGCGCTAAATTGTCTATCCGCGAGGAAAAGGTAAAGCGGACTCGCTTGGGGAACTTCTCGGTCCGAGAAAAAATATCGCTGAGTGTTTTTTCCCAGTGGACGAAGAGAGGAAGCTCGACGGAAGCCATGAGCTACCCCCCCCCCCNNGTCGTCATGACGTGAATCGGAGGGCAGTGTTTCCGGGAGCTTCGGCTGTCCCAATTTCTCCAAAAGGGCCAGCATTTCTTCTCCCCAGCGCTTGGCCTTGGCTTCGCCGATGCCCTCGATCTCCCGAAGCTGCGCGATATTGGCCGGACGCTTCATCGCAAATTCGGCCAGTTCGCGGTTGTTGAGGATCAGATAAGGAGGCAGACCCTCGTGCTTGGCCTTGCGGCCGCGCCACAGACGGAACTCGTCGTAGATTTTCTGTCCCGGCGCGTCAAGCTCCGCGCGCCAATCCTTGCGCGCGGCCTCCGGCGATGGACGCGCTCCGCCGCCGTTATCAGGAAGCTCTCTGTAGCGCAGGACCAGCAAGAGCGTCGGCGTCTTTTCGTGAACGAGCAAATGTTCCGAAACGTCGATCACGTCCTTGCCCAATTGGAAATTGGCCAGCTCGCCTTCATCGAACAGTCCCGTGGCCGGGTTCAGGCGCAGGGTAAAAATCTTGAGCTTCATTTTCCCTCGCGAGCTTTCGGTTTACGTGCCCTGCTCCGGTCGCTCGCCGGGCGCGGCTTGCGCGCGCGCCCGGCTCGCTCCCTGCGCAAACGGATTTACGACAACAAATTTACGTCCAAGGGCCAAGTGTCCAAAGGC
>CXWL01001282.1_pt1 | contig 72637 bp, 75 predicted proteins | sample 590931 | NCBI WGS metagenome assembly CXWL01 (sample SAMEA3498368, study PRJEB10139) | groundwater metagenome | biome: water well; material: biofilm material | place: Germany | collected 2015-04-27
CTGGCGCTGCCGGGCATAATCGATCGTGCCTTCATGGAGCTTGCGGGTCACGCCACAGGCTTCGCCACAAATCGCGACGGTCGCTTCATCGACGATCTGTTCGACGAGCGGCAGGCCGGTGCCTTCGCCGCCGAGCAGGGCATCGCCCGGGATCGCAGCATTCTCGAAATAGATCTCTGACGCCCGAAAGCCATCGACGGTCGGATAATCGCGACGGACAATGCCGGGGGTCTTGGCATCGACGAGGAAGAGCGAAACGCCCGACGCTTCGCGCTGCGATCCGCCCGTGCGGGCGGTAACGAGGAGGTGGGTTGCCCAGGGGGCGGCATAGACCACGCCCTTATGGCCATTCAGGACATAGCCCGTGCCGTCCTTCCTTGCGCTGGTGCGCAGGTTGGCGAGGTCAAAACGACCCTGCGGTTCGGCATAGGCAAAGGCGATGATTGCGTTGCCCGCAATGATCTCCGGGATCATGGCGTCCGCCAGCGCGCCGCCAGCGGCCTTCAGCGCGCCGCCACCGATCACGACGGTCTGGAGATAGGGCTCGATCGCGATGACCTTTCCCAGCTCTTCCATCATGATCATGTTTTCGAGCGCGCCGCCGTCTAGCCCGCCCTGTGCTTCGCTGAACGGAGCGCAGAGGATACCAAGATCGGTCGCCAACGCGCGCCAGATGCCGGGATCGCGCCCGCCATCACTGGCGATCATCTTCTGGCGCTTCTCGAAATCATAAGTATCCGCAAGAAACCGCGCGAGCGTGTCGCGCAGCATGTCCTGCGTTTCGGTGTAGCTGAAATCCATTTTCGTCCTCTCAATCGTCATCCCGGCGAAGGCCGGGACCCAGCCCTGTGACGAAGAGTCCTTGTCGGGCCTGGGCCCCGGCCTTCGCCGGGGTGACGGGTGTTTGTCTGTTACAAACCCAGCACCATCTTCGCGATGATGTTGCGCTGGATTTCGTTCGAGCCACCATAGATCGTTGTCTTGCGGGCGTTGAAATATGTCGGCGCCGCGCGATGCGCATAGTCCGGGCCGATCGGGTGCTCATTGTCGCCTTCTCCAAAGCCCCGGAAATAGGGCGCGCCGTAATGGCCGACCGCTTCAAGCGAGAGTTCGGTCAGCCGCTGCTGGATTTCCGATCCCTTGATCTTGAGGAGGCTCGATTCCGGGCCCGGGCCCTTCCCAGCATTTTCGCCCGCGAGGCTGCGCAACTCGGTATATTCGAGCGCGGTCAAATCCCTCTCCAGTTCGGCCACCTTGCGCTTGAAGAAGGGATTGGCGAGCAGGGGCTTGTCGCCGTCCATCTCGGTTCTTGCGATTGATTTCACCCGTTCGACCCCGCGCTTGGAGGCGGCGACGCCGGCAATGCCGGTGCGTTCGTGCGCGAGGAGGAATTTGGCGCAGGTCCAGCCCTTGTCTTCCTCATAGATGCGCTGGCTGACAGGCGCGCGGACATCCTCGAGCCAGACCTCGTTGACCTCATGCTCACCGCCCAGCGTGATGATCGGGCGGACAGTGATGCCGGGCGATTTCATGTCGATGAGGAGGAAGCTGATCCCCTCCTGCTGCTTCACATCATTGTTGGTGCGGACGAGGAAAAAGCCCCAATCGGCATGCTGTGCCATCGTCGTCCAGGTCTTCTGGCCATTGACGATGTAATGGTCGCCATCGCGCACGGCCTTGGTGCGCAGCGACGCAAGGTCGGAACCTGCGCCCGGTTCCGAATAGCCCTGACACCACCAATCCTCTCCCGAAAGGATGCGCGGCAGGAAGCGCGCTTTCTGCTCAGGCGTGCCGAAAGTGTAGATCACCGGCCCGACCATCGCGAGGCCGAAGGGCATCAGGCGGATGCAATCGGCCCGGGCGGTTTCTTCCGACCAGATATATTTCTGCGTCGCCGTCCATCCGGTGCCGCCATATTCGACGGGCCAGGCAGGCGCTACCCAGCCCTTTTTGTGGAGAACGCGGTGCCAGCTCAGGAAGTCTTCCTTGCCCAGTTCATCGCCCTCATCCTGCTTGCCGCGCAATTGCTTGGGATAATTCTCGGCGATGAAGGTGCGAACCTCCTCGCGGAAGGCAAGCTCTTCCAGGCTGAATTCGAGGTTCATGATCGACTCTCCAATGTTCGTTGGAATCGGGATAGGATGGGTTTACGTTAACGTCAACTCACTTCCGCTGCGCCGAAATCGCGGGAGACGGAGGTAGTGGCTCCGGGCAGCGACGGCATTTGCGTTTCCGTGTTGACACTCATGCAAGCAAGCTGCGACCATCCGGCTAAAGGCAGAGGAGTGTCAATGACCGAATGGCGGCGCGGGTGGCGCATCATATTGGGTGCGGCGCTGGCAGCCGGAACCGGAATCAACCTGCTTTACACCGTTTCCTCGATCTTCCTGCCGCAATTGCAGCGCGAGACCGGCTGGACCCTTGGGCAGTTTTCGCAAGTTTCGGCATTGGTTGGCCTCGGTTCGCTCGCGGCGCCGGCTGCGGGCTGGGCGATGGACCGGTTCGGCTTTCGCCGGGTCTATGCGCTGGGCATGATCCTGATCGCGATGCTCTATGTCGCGATCGCCACGCTGCCGCTGGTCCCGATCCTCTATGCCTCGGCGGTGTTCATCGCGGGCCTTGTCGGGCTGATGACTTCATCGATCGCCTATACCCGTGCGGTGAATGGTTGGTTCACGGCCAATCGCGGCTTTGCGCTTTCGCTTGCGGCAACAGGCCTTTCGCTGAGCGCGGTCATTGCGCCGCCCTTGTTCGAGCGGCTGGTTTCGGCCGAGGGCTGGCGTGCGGGCTATCTGGCCTTGGCCGCTCTGGCGGCGCTGGTTGGACTGCCTGCTGTGCTGATCTTCCTGCGCGACGGGCCCGCCGCAGTCCCGTGGAGGGGCGCGCGCGAAAGACCGGTCGAGCGAAGCCATTTGCGGACATCCGTATTCTGGCTGCTGGCACTCATGATTTTCTGTCTCAATTTTCCCGGCGCCGGGATGCTGAGCCAGATGGTTCCCATGCTCCTTGAAGAGGGGCTGACATCGACAAACGCTGCGCTTGGCATATCGGCGTTTGCGGCCGGACAGGTCGTGGGGCGGCTCGCCTGCGGCTGGCTTCTCGACCGGACCAACCCTGTGCAGGTCGGATTCTGGTTCACGCTGGTGCCGGCGATTGGCTGCCTCTTGCTCTGGCGGGAGCAAGGCAGCACCCTTCTTTCGCTTGCGGCGGTCACGGCGGTCGGTGTCCAGCAGGGGGCCGAGATCGACCTGCTCGGCTTTTTCGTCGCGCGCCGGTTCGGACTCGCTCGCTATGGCGCGATCTATGGCTGGATCCAAAGCGTCGGTTGGGCGGGCGTGATCGGCGGAATCCTGGCCTTCGGTCTGGTTCATGATCTGACCGGAAGCTATGCGCTGTTCCAGCTCGGGGGTGTCTTTGCCTATATCGTCGGCGCTTTCGCCATTCTTGCGATCCGGCTCCCGCCGCGCGAACTTGTTACGGGGGCAGTCTGACGGCGCGGATCAAGTGACGTAGCGAAGCAACAGTGCGGCAGAATCTGGCCGTTCAGCGATTTCGGGCTTTGCCTTCCGGCACAAAACCGATACATCGCCGCGCTGACGTTCATGTCTTTGGAGAATCTGTTATACCACCGCTTGCCCCACGCCGTCCGCTCGGCCCGACGCCTGCCCAGATGAATGGGCCGCGTTTCAATGAATTCATCCAATCCCCCAAAGTGCGGGTGATTGACGAAAATGGCGAAAATCTTGGCGTGATGTACACGCGTGAAGCGATCGAACAGGCCGCCGAAGTGGGGCTCGACCTGGTCGAGGTTTCCCCCAATGCCGATCCGCCGGTTGCCAAGTTCCTCGATGTCGGCAAGTTCAAGTACGAGGCCCAGAAAAAAGCCAACCAGGCCAGGAAGACCCAGAAGACGCAGGAGATCAAGGAGATCAAGATGCGTCCCAACATCGACGATCATGATTACGACGTGAAGATGCGGGCGATCCACAAGTTCATCGGCGAAGGCGACAAGGTAAAGGTCACGCTGCGCTTCCGCGGGCGCGAACTGGCGCATGGCGAACTCGGCATGAAGCTGCTCCAGCGGGTGCAGGACGATACGGCCGAAGACTCAAAGGTCGAGCAGTATCCGCGCATGGAAGGCCGCCAGATGCTGATGGTCCTCAGCCCGAAATAAACTGTGGCATATATGCCGCTATCCTGATCTAAAAGTTTAATTTTTTGGCTGGATGCGACACGGAGTTGCAACCAAAACCCCGGCCCCGACGTAATCGAGACGCAACAACTGTCTCGAGGATGTCGAATATGCGTAACGTGAATTTTCTGGTTTCCGCCGCGATGCTGGCAGTGGCGGCTCCGGCCTTGGCGCAAGAGCAGGCAAATCCTGCGGATGACACAGCGGCCGGGGATAGCGATGCCATTATCGTGACGGCGACGCGGCGCGAGGAATCGCTGTTCGACGTGCCGATCGCAATTTCGGCGGTTTCGGGTGAGGCGCTCGCGAATACCGGTGCGACGGATATTCGTGCGCTCAACCAGCTTGCACCGTCGCTGATCGTTTCGGGTGCGACGAGCGAAGTCAGCTTCACGGCGCGCATCCGTGGCGTTGGCACGGTCGGCGAAAATCCCGGGCTTGAATCCTCGGTCGGCCTGTTCATCGACGGCGTCTATCGCAGCCGGACCGGCGTCGGCCTTTCCGAGCTCGGCGATATCGAGCGGGTCGAAATCCTGCGCGGACCGCAGGGCACCTTGTTCGGCAAGAATTCGACAGCCGGTCTCATCAACATCGTCACCAAGGGGCCATCGTTCGATTTCGAAGCCAAGGGCTCGGCGACTTATGGCAATTATGACTATTACCGGTTGGACGGCTCGATAACCGGGGGACTTACCGAAACGATCGCCGCCCGGCTCGACGCCGTCTACCAGAAGCGCGACGGCTTCACCAAGATCCTCACCCCCGGCGAGAAGGATTCCAATGACCGTGACCGTTACCTGATCCGTGGCCAGGTCCTGTTCCAGCCAAGCAGCGACCTCAGCCTGCGGTTGATCGGCGATTACAGCAAGCGCAACGAAATCTGCTGCGCCGCGCCCTATCAGGGGCCGGCCCGGAACCTGAGCCGCGACGCGCAGGGCAATATCGTCATTTCGGCCAACACTTTGCTGCCGGTGCTCAACGGGCTCGGGGCCAACATCACGGTGGGAACGCCGTTCAACCGCAGCGTATCGACCACCCCGGGCTTCAACTATCGTTCGGACAGTGAAGATTATGGCGTTTCCGGCGAACTCAACTGGAACCTCGGCGGTGCGAAGCTGACCGCGATTACCGCCTATCGTGATTATGAGAATACCCAGGGGCAGGATACCGATTTCAACCGCCTCGACATCCTTCGCCGCACGGCATTGACCCGCGAGTTCAGGCTGTTCACGCAGGAGGCCCGCTTGCAGGGCGAGCTGTTCAACGGCCGGATCGACTGGCTGATCGGCGGCTATTATTCGACCGAGACGCTCGATGTAACCGACAATTCAAAGTTCGGAGTTGATGCCGATCGCTTTTTGAACGCGATAACCGGCGGTGGTTTCTCGGCCACCACCGCAGCGGTTGGCGGTACGCCGCTGGCGGGAACCGGCGTGATCCGCAATGCCTTCAAGCAGAAGAGCGACAATTATGCGTTCTTCACCCACAATGTGATCCAGATCATTCCGGACAAACTCTCGCTGACGCTGGGCGGGCGCTACACGCATGAGCGCAAGGACCTGACCAGCAGCTTCAACACCAACAACAGCCTGTGTACGGCGTTCCGCAACATTGCCTCGCCGCTTGCCGGTTTTCCCTGTGTCATCAACAGTGATGCCGGGCCGGGCTTCACCAAGGCCGATCCCGGTACAAGACGCACCGAGGATGAATTCACCGGCACGGCTGTCCTCAGCTACAAACCAACCGAGGATTTGCTGGTTTACACCTCGTTCTCGCGCGGCTTCAAGGCGGGCGGGTTCAACCTTGATACGTCGGCCCTCGACGCACCGTGCAACCCGCTTGCGCCGGCTGACAACCCGACGGATACGCCACCCCAGCTTGCGGCCAAGGCGGCAACAAGAGCCGCCTGCGTCGCGCGCCGGGCGCTTCCCGCCAATACCGTCGGCAATGCCCGGGCCGAAGCATCCGACCTCCAGTTCGCCCCGGAACGGGTCGACGCCTATGAACTTGGCGTCAAATTCAACGGACGCGGGTTCGACATCAACCTGGCCGCATTCTACCAGACTTACGGGCAGTTCCAGCTGAACACGTTCAACGGCATCAACTTCGAGGTGACCAATCTTGAAGGCTGCCGTGACAATCTGAACGGCGCCGACAAGGACGCCAGCGTGTTGACGGGGGCTTGCGCTGCGAACCGCACCCGAAGCGGGGTCAAGTCCAAGGGTTTGGAAATCGAAAGCGTGTTGCGTCCGGCAAGGAATGTCAGCGTCAATCTGGCGCTCACTTATTCCGACACCATCTATCGCAAGAATCTTGTCGGCAGCAACGGGCGCCCGCTTCCGCCAACGCTCTTCCAGCTTCCCGGCCGGCAAATTTCCAATGCACCCAAATATGTCGTGACGACCGGGTTCGGCTATACGCCGGAAATCGGCAATTCGGGGCTGAGCGGCCTGCTTTATGTCGATGCGCGTTACCAGAGCGACACCAACACCGGCTCTGACCTTGACCAGGAAAAAATCCAGGATGGCTTCCTTGTCGTGAACGGCCGGATCGGCCTGTTCGGTCCCGACAAGAAATGGGGCGTCGAACTGTTCGGGCAGAACCTGTTCAACCGGAAATACCAGCAGATTGCGGCTGACGCCCCGCTCCAGGGCAGCGGCACCATTGGCGGCGTCCAGACCGGGATCACGGCCACTGCCAACCAGCTGTTCATCGCCTTCCCTGGCGAACCGCGCACCTATGGGATCACGGTGCGCGGCAAATTCTAGATCAGCTCCCGCCAGGCGGCGTGAACAGGCCCGCTCCGGAATCTCCGGGGCGGGCCTTTCAGTGCCCGTCTGATGCGCGCCTCTTGTCGGTTCAGGCAATTGATACAGTGGTGCAACTCTGTGACACAAAAGCCTCTATCCTCGCCAAAAACATAGCGTCTGCGCAACGCTGGCTGGCAAGCCAGTGCCGTTCTCATTAGAAACAATGGCAATTTCCGCCCTTAGGAAATTGCCGCGCTACATATTGGGAGAGCATGATGCGCAAGACCCTTTTGATGATTTCGGCTGCCATGTGCAGTTTCACCGTTCCTGCCTATGCGCAGGACCAGGCCGCAACCCCGCAGGCCGAGGATGCCGTTGCCGACCAGGGCGACATCATCGTTACCGCGACAAGGCGCAGCGAATCCCTGTCCGATGTTCCGATCGCGGTATCGGCGGTGTCGGGAGAGGCGCTTGCCAATACTGGCGCGACCGACGTTCGCGCACTGAACCAGCTTGCGCCATCGCTGCTCGTGTCGGGTGCGACAAGCGAGGTCAATTTCTCGGCACGTGTCCGTGGCGTTGGCACCGTGGGCGAAAATGCCGGGCTTGAGTCCTCGGTCGCGCTGTTCATTGACGGCGTCTATCGCAGCCGCACCGGCGTTGGCCTGTCCGAACTGGGCGATATCGAACGCGTGGAAGTGCTGCGCGGTCCGCAGGGCACATTGTTCGGCCGCAACGCCTCGGCGGGTCTTATCAACATCGTGACCAAGGGGCCGTCATTCGATTTCGGCGGTTCGGCTTCGGCGACCTATGGCAATTACGATTATATCCGGCTCGACGGCTCGGTGACCGGCCCGCTCGTTGCCGACAAGCTGGCCTTCCGCCTCGACGGCGTATGGCAGCAGCGTGACGGTTTCATCAAGAATGTGACGCCCGGCGAAAAAGACATCAACGACCGCGACCGGTATCTGGTGCGTGGCCAGTTGCTCTTCGAGCCGTCGTCGGACATCAATGTGCGCATCATTGGCGACTATAGCGAGCGCACCGAGATTTGCTGTGGTGCCGTCAATTACAAGCCGAACCAGAATGTCAGCCTGGTGGGCGGAAACCTGACCTTTACCCCCAATACATTGTTGCCATTGCTGCAAGCACTGGGGGCCAATTATCCGATTGCGCCAGCGGATACCAAGTTCATCCGCGCGCAGGCGACGACGCCCGGGTTCAACTACACTTCGAACACCAAGGATTGGGGACTTTCGGGCGAGCTCAACTGGAGCTTCGGCGATACAAAGCTGACGGCGATCACGGCCTATCGCGATTACAAGAACCGGCAGGGCCAGGATTCGGATTTCAACGCGCTGGACATCCTCCGCCGCACTGCGCTTGATCGGCGTTTCCGGCTGTTTACGCAGGAACTCCGGCTCCAGGGCGAACTGCTTGACGGCCGCCTTAACTGGCTGGTCGGTGGCTATTATGCCAACGAAAAGCTCAATGTCTCGGATGACATCAAGTACGGCGCCGATTATGACAAATATGCGAACTGCCTGTTGTTCTCGAGCGTCCTGCCGTCGGTCGTGTCGCCAAGCCAGCCGCTTTGCGTGAATGTCCCGCTCCTTCAGGCAACCGCTGCAGCGACGGGCTCGGCAACGCTGGCAGCGCTGGTCGCCAACCCGGCACGACCTGGCTTCGGTTCGCTGGCTGCGGTCCTTGGACAGCCGACTCTTCAGCTGTCGGGCACCGGCGTTGTGCGGAACAGTTTCGACCAGACCAGCCGGAACTATGCATTTTTCACGCACAACACGTTCGACATCATCGAGGACAAACTGACGCTGACTCTCGGCGCGCGCTACACCAATGAGCGCAAGTCGCTCGGTGGCAGCTTCAACACCAACAACAACCTGTGCGGTGCGCTTCGTGCCACCGCCACCCTCGCTGCATTTGCCGCGCTCCCGTGCGTGATTAACAACACGTCTGGGGCCGGCATCTTGCTGACCGATCCGAACCGCCGGAAGACCGAAACCGAATGGACCGGAACCGGGGTGCTTTCGTTCAAGCCGGTCGACAAAGTGTTGGCCTATGCGTCCTTTTCAAAGGGCTACAAGGCGGGCGGCTTCAACCTTGATACATCGGCGCTGGATGCGACCTGCAATGCAGCCATCCCGGCTTGTGCGGCTCAGCTGGCGCGCCCGGCCAACACGCCGGGCAATGGCCGCCCCGAAGTGGCCGATCTCTTGTTCGCGCCGGAAAAGGTTGATGCCTACGAGATTGGTGTCAAATTCGACGGCCGTCAGTTCAATCTGAATGCGGCACTGTTCTATTCGCAGTTCGACAATTTCCAGCTGAACACCTTCAATGGCATCAACTTCGAAGTGACCAACGTCAATTCATGCAGCGACAGTTTGAACGGAGCGGATCGTGACATCCTGCCAAGCACGGCTGCGGCATCACTGACCGGGGCATGCGCGGCAAACCGGCTCGGGCCGGGGCTGGTGTCCAAGGGGCTTGAGCTGGAGGCATCGCTGTTCCCCGTACGCCATGTGGCGATCAACATGGGAATGACCTATGCCTCGACCAAATATCAGAACAACCTGGTCGGGATTGGCGGGCGCCCGTTTGCGCCAACCAATTTCCAGTTGCCGGAACGCCAGATTTCAAACGCACCCAAATATGTCGTTACCGGCGGAGCCAGCTGGACCCCCGACATCGGAAGCTCGGGCATGTCGGGCCTCGTCTATCTCGATTTCCGCTACCAGGGTGATGTCAATACGGGGTCGGACCTGGATATCGAAAAGGTTCAGGATGGCTTCCTTGTCGTGAACGGTCGCCTGGGACTGTATGGCAATGACAAGCGCTGGGGTGTTGAGCTCTTTGGCCAGAATTTGCTGAACAAGAAATATCAGCAGATCGCAGCCGATACGCCGCTCCAGGGCGGTGGCACGACCCGCGCCGTGGCGCTGGGCTCGGCTCCGGCCAACCAGATCTTCATTGCCTTCCCTGGCGAGCCGCGCACCTATGGCATTACGCTCAAGGGTAAGTTCTAACGACAGTCCGCCGCAAGGTGCGACATCATGGCCCGTCCTGGTTTGTCCGGGGAGGGCCTTTTCATGCAGCCTTGGCTTGCACGGGCGTTCCGGATGCCGCCGCCAGCAGCGCGCCTTCCAAGCCCTTGAGCCGGACTTCGCTTGCGATCTTGTCCCGCGTCAGGTCGGTCACATAAAAAGTGTCGACCGCGCGTTCGCCATAGGTGGCGATGTGGGCTGAGTGGATCGTGACTTTCGACTGGAACAGCGCATAAGCCAGCGCATTGAGAAGCGCCGGCCGGTCGCGCGCGTTGACTTCGATCACCGTGTAGCGGTTCGACGCCCGGTTATCGATCAGCACATTGGGCTCGATGTCGAACGCCTCGGCGCGCGTTCTCGGCAGTGGGCGGGCGGCCAGCTTTTCGGTCAGCGCATGGCGGTTGACCAGTGCGTCCTCGATTGCCTGCTCGATTCGTTTCAGGCGCCGGGCATCATCGAAGGGCTGGCCAAGCGGGTCCTGGACGAGGAAATTGTCGAGTGCCATGCCGTCCCTTGTAGTGTGGATGCGCGCATCGATGATGCTGCCGCCCGCCAGATGGATCGCACCCGCCATGCGGTAGAAAAGGCCCGGATGGTCGGCAGCATAGACGGTTACCAAAGTTGCGCCGCGCGCGGGATAGACATTGGCGGCAATCGAAAGCGGATTGCTTCCCGCATCGGCAATATGGCGGGCGTTGCTTTCAAGGATGTCGTCGGGTTCGGCGATCCAGTAACTTTCGGGCAGCCGCTTGCGGAGCCGCTCGAACGCGGCGGCGGACCAGCCGAGCCGGTCGGCCAGGACTTCCTGCTTTGCAAAGATTCGTTCCTTGCGCCCGGTCTGCTTGTGGCCCAGCCGCAGCACTTCTTCGGCGCCGGCAAAAAGGTCGGACAGCAATTGCCGCTTCCAGCTGTTCCACACACCCGGCCCGACCGCGCGGATATCGACCACGGTCAGCGTCAGCAGCAACCGGAGCCGTTCGGGGGATTGCACCTGTTCGGCAAAGTCGAGCACGGTCTTGAAATCCGAAAGGTCGCGCTTGAACGCGGTGTTGGCCATAATCAGGTGCCAGCGCACCAGCCAGGCGCAGGTTTCGGTTTCGGCCGGCGTCATCCCGAAGCGCGGGCAAAGCCTCATCGCCACTTCGGCGCCGAGCACCGAATGATCGCCGCCTCGGCCCTTGGCAATGTCGTGGAGCAGTACCGCGACATAGAGCACCCGGCGCGATACGATCTGGCGCATGATCGCGGTCGCCAGCGGATGATCGCCGTCGAGATCGCCCTTTTCGATCCGCGCGAGCAGGCCGATCGCGCGGATGCTGTGCTCATCAACCGTATAATGATGATACATGTCGAACTGCATCTGCGCGACGACGCGGCCGAAATCGGGCACGAAGCGGCCGAAGACCGTGGCTTCGTTCATCCAGCGCAACACGGTTTCGGGGTCGCGCTTGCTGGTCAGGACGTCGAGAAACAGGGCATTGGCGCGCGGGTCATTGCGGACCTTGGCATCGATCAGCCTGGCGTCGCGATTGGCGGCGCGCATGGCCTGGGGGTGGATTTCAAGGCCGTGCTGGTCGGCCAGCGCGAAAATCTCGATCAGCCGCACCGGATCCGCTTGGAACCAGGTGTCGGACGGCAGCGCAAGCCGCCCGCGATCGAGCACGAAGCCATTGAGCTTGCGCGTCGAGCGGCGGAAGCCGGCAAGCGAGAAACGCCGGCCCCTGGGGGCAAAGCTGTCATCGAGATGGGCGAGGAACACCCCGGTCAGGTCGCCCACCTGTTTCGCGATGAGGAAGTAATGCTGCATGAACCGCTCGACCGCCGAGCGCCCCGGCCGGTCGGCATAATGCATCCGCGATGCGATTTCGCGCTGGACGTCGAAGGTCAGCCGTTCCTCGGCGCGGCCGGTCAGGGTGTGGAGGTGGCAGCGCACGGCCCAGAGAAAATTTTCCGCCTTCTGGAACTGTCGCAGCTCGGCCTTGGTCAAAAGCCCGCGATCGACCAGCTCGGCAACGCCCGGGACGCGGTGGATATATTTGCCGATCCAGAACAGCGTATGGAGGTCGCGCAGCCCCCCCTTGCCTTCCTTGAGGTTGGGCTCGACGACGTAGCGGCTGTCGCCCATCCGCTTGTGCCGTGCTTCGCGTTCGGCAAGCTTTTCGGTAACAAAGCTGCGTGCCGTCCCCGCCAGGACCTCGGCGCCGAACCGCGTCGAAGCTTCATCATAGAGCGATTGGTCACCCCAGATGTACCGCGATTCGAGCAGCGCCGTGCGAATGGTAAGATCGCTCTTGGCCATGCGCACCATTTCGTCGAGCGAACGGCTCGAATGCCCGACCTTCAGCCCCAGGTCCCAAAGCGTGTAGAGGATCGATTCGATCACCTGCTCGGCCCAGCCGGTTTGTTTGTAGGGTGTCAGAAAGGCGATATCGACGTCCGAAAAGGGCGCCATTTCGCCGCGGCCATAGCCGCCGACCGCAATCAGCGCCAGCCGTTCAGACGCAGTCGGGTTGTTGAGGGGATAGAGCCTGCGGGTCGTGAAATCGAAAATCAGCCTGACGACCTGGTCGATCAGGAAAGCCTGGCCCGAGGCGGCTTCGCGCCCGGCTTGCGGATGTTCGATCAGCCGTGCGGCGATTTCCGCCCGTCCCGCATCAAGCGCCGGCTTGAGCAGCGCCGTCGAGCCATTGCGCAAGGCCGTCGCGTCCCGACCCTCAAGGGCTGCCAGCGCATCGGCCAGGCTCCGCCTGTCTATGATCGTGCGGCGATTGGGCAGTTGGTCGAAACGGGAAGACATGCGCGCTCAATAGCCGAAGGCGAGTCGTGCGAACAGGGGATCAAATCAGATGTGGATGCCAAGCCTCGGCCCGATCCAGACCATCAGCAGGTAGAGCGCGACGGTCAGCGCGCAGCCCGAGACCAGCGCTCCCCAGAACGGCACCCCGCCCCGCAACAATGCAGGAATGAGGAGGAACATCGGCAGCGAAGGCAGGACATACCAGAAGGTCGCCTCGGCATGCGCGGCCATCCGCACCGGATCGCCCGTATCGCGCCAGAGCCACATCATGCCGAGGATCGAAACGAGCGGCAGCGATGCGACCAGCGCACCCGCCGCCGGGTTACGCTTGGCGATTTCGGAAATGGCCGCGATCAATATGCCGGACAGCATCGCCTTGATCGCAAGATAGAGCATCAGGCCGGATCGCCCTGATATTTGAGTTCGAGATAGCGGCCCTGCGTCGCAAAGCGGTTGAGATCGCCGGAGGCAAGCTGTTCGCTCAGCCGGCCCAGTTCCTCATCGACCACGGCCAGCCCTTCGACCAGCTGCCGGTCGGGGCTGATCCCGTTCAGCCCGTCCTTGCGCAGATTGAGCGGCACGCGCTGGTAGCCTTTGACCAGTTCGGGCAGTTCCTCGCTGATCAGGCGGCGAATATCGGCCGCGACCGGCTCGCGCTCGTCGAGCGCCTGGAGCTGGGGAGCAAGGATTTCGAGCTTGAGGCCGATGCCATCGACCAGTTTCGTTGCAGGCGCAGGCAGGGCGCGGCGCTGTCCGGCGAGCCATTCCTCGGTCTTCAATGGGAGCAGCGCCAGCTCGGTCGTGGGCAGCACTTCGCCCGCGACCATCGGCTGGCGCGGAAAGGCCATCAACCCGACCGTCGCCATGATAAAGGCCAGCACCGCGATCATCAGCCCGCTGGTGCCGACGGGGCCGATGATCAGTCCCCAGAGCGGCAGACCGATCACCAGGGCCGCTGCGACCACCGCAATCCGCCTCACCTTGCCAAAAAAGGAACGCCGCCGAACCGCGCGGGCACGCTGGGCGAGCCTCGGCTCCATCCCGTGGCGCCTGAGTGCTTCATCCGCACGGGCAAGGATGCGGTCGGATTCCATCATTCGACCGGGGAGAACGGACTCGTCGCGCCGCTATTCTCGAGCGCCGCCTGCGCCTGGCCTTCGGCACGGGCGATATAGCCTTTCGATTTCTCGACTTCCTGGCCCAGCGTATCCACCGTGGTTTTCATCGAGATTAGCGCCTTGGCCTTGAACGTGTCGATATTGTCCATCGTCAGATAGATATTCTGGAACGCACGCTGGAGCGTTTCAAGCGGGATCGTGCTCGAGGCGGCCTGCTCGTGGATCTGCGCCGTCTGGTTCTTGAGCATTTCGCCGGTCGAATCGATGATGTTGGCGGTCGTTGTATTGAGCGCGGTGATCTGTTCGAGAACCAGCTTCTGCCCGACCAATGCCTGCGCGACCGTCACCGCCGTGCGCAACGCGGCAACCGTCGTGGTGGATGCGCGATCGACGCCCTTGATCAGCTCGACATTGTTCTTCTTGACGAGATCGAGCGCGAGATAGCCCTGCACCGTGACCGCCATTTGCGTCAGCAGATCCTGCGTCCGCTGGCGGATGTAGAAGAGCGCGGTCTCGCGAATCGCCTTGGCCTTGGCGGGATCGCTGATCTCGAGATCGGCGGCCTTTTCCTCCAGCCCGGCATCGAGCGCCTTGGCGATGTGGATCATCTGTTCGAGCCGCCCCATCGCCGCCCACAGATTCTGCCGTTCGACCGAGATCGCCGCATTGTCCTTGATCAGCTCATCCTTGCCCGAGCCGAGATGCGTCAGGATCGAGGCGATATGGCCCTGCGATGATTTATACTTGTCGAAATAGGTCCGCATCTTGTTGCCATAGGGGATGATGCCGAACAGCTTCCTCTTGGTGAACAGATCGTCCTTCTTGCCCGGATCGAGATCTTCGACCGTGCGGCGCAATTCGGCAAGGCTGGTGCCGACGCTGTTATCCTTGTCCATCGCGCGGACCGGCCGGTCGAGGAAGCGGTTCGATTGCCCCGCGGCCTCGGCGATTTCCTTGCGGCCCATGGTCGTCAACTGATCGACCATCTTGCCGAATTCGGGCGAATTCGGGTCGAGGGCCGCCAGTTCGTTGACGAAGCTTTCGGCCTTGGTCTCAAGCTGCGATTTCTGCCCCTCGGCCAGCGGAACCAGCCCCGCCGCCTTTTCGGGCGAGACCACCGGCACCGGATCGGGCGCGGTCAATGCGATGTCAGCCTCTTCAACCTTTGTTGCCACGGGGCATCTCCTTAAATCCGAGCCACCAAGATGGCGGGAAACACTGTATTATTCAAGTAGGACGGTATGGCGGGCTCCATAAGTGCTAGCATTTGCGGACGAGACGGGGAAGGCGCCTTGGGTGTAATCCTCCCCGCGCGGTGCGCAGGAATGATATGGGTTAATCCGGCAGGCGCGTCGCGCATCCTTGCCGCATCGCACAAATTCGGCTAGGGGCGCGGCCAATCCATTCCTCGCACACTTGAGAAACTGAATGCCCCTCCGCAATGTGGCCATCATCGCGCATGTCGATCATGGCAAGACCACGCTGGTTGACCAGCTTTTCCGCCAGTCGGGCACGTTCCGCGACAATCAGCGCGTCGAGGAACGCGCGATGGATTCGAACGATCTCGAAAAGGAACGCGGGATCACGATTCTCGCCAAATGCACTTCGGTCGAATGGGACGATCATCACGGGCACAAAACCCGGATCAACATTGTCGATACCCCCGGCCACGCCGATTTCGGCGGCGAGGTTGAGCGGATCCTGTCGATGGTCGATGGCGTGATCCTGCTCGTCGATGCGGCCGAAGGGGCGATGCCGCAGACCAAGTTCGTGACCGGCAAGGCGCTCGCGCTGGGTCTGCGCCCGATTGTCGTCGTCAACAAGGTCGACCGATCGGACGCGCGCATTCAGGAAGTACTCGACGAAGTGTTCGACCTGTTCGTCAGCCTCGATGCGACTGATGAGCAGCTCGATTTTCCGGTGCTCTTTGCGTCCGGTCGCAACGGCTATGCCTCGCTTGAAGCCGATGTCCGCGAAGGCACGCTCACACCCATGTTCGAAACGATCATCAAGCACGTGCCCGCGCCATCGGCAGATCCCGACGGTCCGTTCAAATTCCTCGTGACCCTCCTCGACCGCGACAATTTCCTCGGGCGCATCCTGACGGGTCTGGTCTTCAGCGGCTCGGTCAAGCTCAACATGCCGATCCACGCGCTCGATCCCGACGGCAAGGTCGTGGAAACGGGCCGCGCGTCGAAGATCATGGCGTTTCGTGGGCTTGAGCGCGTTCCCGTCGAGGAAGCCAGTGCGGGCGACATCATCTCGATTGCTGGCCTGGCCGTCGCGACGGTGGCCAACACAATTTGCGATCCGAGCGTGACCGAACCGCTCCACGCCCAGCCAATCGACCCGCCGACGCTGTCGATGCGCTTTGCGGTCAACGATTCGCCGATGGCCGGCCGCGAAGGCAGCAAGGTCACCAGCCGGATGATCCGCGACCGCCTCCTGCGCGAAGGCGAAAGCAATGTCGCGATCAAGGTGACGGAGGCTGCCGACCGCGATTCCTACGAAGTTGCCGGGCGCGGCGAGTTGCAGCTTGGCGTCCTCATCGAGACGATGCGCCGCGAAGGTTTCGAACTCGGCATCAGCCGCCCGCGCGTGCTGTTCCGCGATGGTCCCGCCGGTCAGGAAGAGCCTTATGAAACCGTCGTCATCGACGTTGACGATGAATATTCGGGCACCGTCATCGACAAGATGGCGATCCGCAAGGCCGAAATGACCGACATGCGCCCATCGGGTGGTGACAAGACGCGCATCACCTTTTCAGCGCCGTCGCGTGGCCTGATCGGCTATCATGGCGAATTCCTGTCCGACACGCGCGGCACCGGGATCATGAACCGGCTGTTCGAACGCTATGGCCCGCACAAGGGCAAGATCGAAGGCCGAAAAAACGGCGTACTGATCTCCAACGGCAGCGGCGAATCGAACGCCTATGCCCTGGGCTTCCTCGAAGAGCGCGGCATATTGATGGTCGCGCCGCAGGAGCCGCTCTACGAAGGCATGATCATCGGCGAAAATGCCAAGACTGACGATCTCGAAGTCAATCCGATGAAGGCCAAGCAGCTCACCAACTTCCGCGCGAGCGGCGGCAAGGATGACGCTATCCGCCTGACCCCGCCCAAGCGCCTGACGCTGGAGCAGGCGATCGCCTATATCGACGATGACGAGCTTGTGGAGGTGACGCCGAAATCGATCCGGTTGCGCAAGCGCTATCTCGATCCGCACGAACGGAAGAAGGCGTCGCGGGCGAAGGTGGCGGCTTAGGGGAGCTTTCGAACTGATAGTAGATTGTGCTAGATAGAGGGCTTTGCTCGCCAACAATTGCAACATGGCGTTTCTCCGATGGTGCCGTCTCTCCGGCTGTCACGCGAACCCCGCGTTCAGGGGATGGTCAACCAGCAAAGGTAAAGCTGGCCTCAACCTGTCGGTGTTTTTGGCGACCGCCGACTGCGCGCGAACTCCGTGTTGGGAGTCCGTCTCAAGACCTCAGCCGAACGTTCTCACGCGAGCCAAGATGGTTTCGCGTGCGGTATCGAGAACGGCAGCATTGGTCTTGGAAGACAGGAGATGAGCCGGCTTTCCGCCTAGGAAATACTTGATGCGCTCGGCGTTGCTTCCTGCAGGATGTGGCAGCCCTGCTAAGATCTGCTCAGATCTGATCAAACCGATCCTCGCAAGATGTTCAAGCATTGCGGTGACCTTCGGGCCCAACGGAACCAATATCGCGTTAGGCAATTTGCTAAGTTCTTGGCCTGTGTATTTCTCCAACCAATCACACATTATCAGCGAGCGTAACGCATTCGGATTCGAGCCGTTCCAATTCTCGCCATCGACGAAAACGGGATATCGGAGCGCCGAGGTGAAATGAACAAGGTGGGCATTTTCGCGCCAAAGCGACGCCGTAGATTCAAGCCGCATGGTGTCGGCCAGCCCAACACTGTCCATGAGTTGAACAAGGTTTGATCGCATCGGCCCGGAAAAGCTCGCAAAGACTTTAGCTTCTTCGGCGGCTCGCGTGGTTCGAGTGCCTTTCAACAAAGCCCGCTTGGCGGCCAGCAAAGCGCCGGACGCCTGCAGCCGCCCGGGAGTCAAGCCAACAATGGCGATACGGGCGTTCAAATTGACGTGGTCGAATGGCGCATATGCCATTCGCACATCGCGCCGAATATCGGTCGTGTCCCGATGCAGATTCAAAGCTGTGACACCCTGCGGCCGTTGTATGTCGGCAGGAGTCAGGCATCTAACAACGTCAACAAAGTCGGGGAAAAGATCAATCACACATACCTCCTATAGCAGAGGCTGTACCAGATAGCGGGATTGTCGTCGGGCCACCAATGGCAAATTGCTCGCCATAAATTATTGATTTGCAATCAAAAAATCATTCTGCCGCCTTGGCGGAACATAATTTCGTTGTGCAAGATCATATTTGCCATCATGCCATCACACCGCTATCATGCGGACATGACAGCCCCCCAACTCTCCGTCCGCTCGGCCCGCGCGCGTGACTTGGCGCATAAGCTGTCTCAGCGCGAAAAGCGGCCAATCCATGCGATTGTCGAGGATGCGCTGACCGAATATGCCAAGCGTCATCCCGAAGAGAGTGCCGCGAACTTCCTGCGGCGGATGCGGTCGATAGGGGCAGGCGTCGTGACCGATGATGACCTAACCGACCTCGAAGCCTCTATCGATCAGAACCGCAAGCCCCACAAAGGCATTGATCTTTGATCCTGCTCGACACGAATGTCGTTTCCGAACTCATGAGGGACGCGCCCGATCCCGCAGTCGATGCCTGGTTTGCGGCAAACGAGCAGGACACCGCCATCCCGGCACCCGTCATTGGCGAGATTGCATTCGGCATTGCCAAGCTCCCCGCCGGGGCGAAGAGGAGGGCGCTGGAATCGCGTCTTTCGGAATGGCGCGTGCGTTATGCGGATCGCTCGATCCCCTTCACCGCCGCGACTGCCATGCTTTATGGAGCAGTGATGGCCGGGGCGCTCTCCGCCAAGCACAATATGGCGGTGATCGATGGTCAGATCGCCGCTATGGCAATCGAGCAGGACGCCGTTCTCGCAACGCGTAACGTCAAGGACTTCAAAACGGCTTCGGCCAAGGTCGTCAATCCCTGGGATTGATCCGCCCTCCCTCCCCCGCTAAGCGCGCAGGCATGACAGACGCACCGCCAGACCATCTTTCGATCGATCCCTCGAACCCGCACTTCGACGGGGACGCCCTGCAGCGCGGGGTGGGCATCAAGTTCAAGGGCAATCAGCGCCGCGACGTCGAGGAATATTCGATCTCCGAAGGCTGGATCCGCGTGCAAGCGGGCAAGACGGTCGATCGGCGCGGCAGGCCGCTGACGATCAAGCTCAGCGGGCCGGTCGAGGCGTGGTTCGAGAACCCGGCCGAGGACGAAGCCGAAGCACCTGCCGCTTGAGGCGATGCGCCCGCCCGCTTAGGGTCTCTCGCACTGACGGGAGAGAATGATGCGCGAGTTCGATGATGCGATTGTGGTCGTGACCGGTTCAGCGACTGGCCTTGGGGCGGCGCTGGCGATTGGAGCTGCCGAACAGGGCGCGCGCGCCGTCATTCTGAACTGCACGAAAAGCATGGCAGAGGCCGAAGCGACGGCCGAACGGGTGCGGGCAGCCGGGGCCGAAGCGACCATAGTGCAGGGCGATGTGTCCGAGGATTCCGCCTGTCGCGCGATTGCGGCGGCGGCCGGGAAATATGGCCGGATCGACGCGCTGGCGAACAATGCCGGGACGACCAGGCAAGTGCCCAATCATGCCGATCTTGACGGGCTGACGGCAGAGGATTTCCAGCGCATCTATGCGGTGAACGTCATTGGCCCCTTCCAGATGATCCGCGCGGCGCGGAGCCTGCTCGAGGCCAGCGACAGGGCTGCGGTCCTCAATGTCTCGTCGATTGCGGGCGTGACGGGGATCGGTTCCTCGGTTGCCTATGCGGCGTCGAAGGGCGCGTTCAACACAATGACCAAGAGCCTCGCCCGCGCGCTGGCGCCGAAGATCCGGGTCAATGCGATCTGCCCAGGCTTTATTGATACGCGCTGGTTCAGCGATGCCTTTGGCGAAGAGGTCACCGCGCGGATTCGGGCCAATGTCATTGCAGCGGTGCCTTTGCAGGCGGCTTCGACGCCCGAGGACATTGCCGCATCCGGCCTGTTTTTCCTCTCCTGCGCGTCGCGTCACGTGACGGGCGAGACGCTGCTCGTCGATGCAGGCCTCCATCTCGGCGCCAATTTGAGTGCAAGGGCGCTATGATTGCGCTCGCCTTTGGTGGGCACGATTTCAAGGTTCTAAAGGAAGGCGCGCTGTTCTGGCCTGCCCGGTCGGCGCTGATCGTGGCCGACCTCCACCTTGAAAAGGCAAGCTGGTTTGCGATGCACGGTCAGATGCTGCCGCCGCATGACAGCATGGCGACGCTCGAGCGGCTGGCCGGGCTGATCGCCCGCACCCGAGCGGAGCAGATCTGGTGCCTGGGGGATAATTTTCATGACGATGACGGCGCGGGCCGTTTGCCTGACAATGCCCGCGCGCTGCTGGCGCGGCTAACCGGCGCGACACGCTGGCACTGGATCACCGGCAATCATGACGAGGATCTGCCCGGCGGGATTGGCGGGGCGATCCTGGTGGAGGCCGAACTCGACGGCATCATCCTGCGCCACCGGGCCGAGCCGCGCGAATTGCGTCCCGAACTGTCCGGCCATTTCCACCCCAAACACCGGGCAGGCGCGCGCGGGCTAAGCATTTCGCGATCCTGCTTCGTGGCGACGCAAACCAAGCTGATCCTTCCGGCGTTCGGTGCGCTGACCGGCGGCCTTGCGGCGGATCATCCAGAGATTCTGGCGACGGTCGGCCGGGGCGCGGAGGCACTTATGCCAACAGCGAACCGCCTGCTCAGATTTCCCCTATCGGTATAGGGTGGGAAAGGCCGTTTTATAGGCCGCCAGCTTGGGCACGTCCCAGCGCTGGATATAGCCGTGGCCGGGGTTCAGGCGCATGAAATCCTGATGATAGGCTTCGGCGGGGAAGAACTTTCCGGCTTCGATCCTGGTCACGATCGGGCGTGGCCAGGCGCGCGCCTTTGCCAGTTGCGCGATATAGCCGCGCGCCGCCCTGTCCTGCGCGGGCGATTGCGGGAACACGGCAGAGCGATAGCTTGGCCCCGAATCCGGTCCCTGCCGGTTGAACTGGGTCGGATCGTGGGCAACCGAGAAATAGACGCGCAGCAACGTGCCATAGCTGATGGCGCGCGGATCATAGACGATGCGGATTGCCTCGGCATGGCCCGTCCGCTCGGTCGTCACGGCTTCATACGTTGCGGTCTGGGCCGTGCCGCCCGCATAGCCGCTGGTGACGTTCTTCACGCCCTTCACATGTTCGAACACGCCTTCCATGCCCCAGAAGCAGCCGCCCGCGAAGATCGCGACGGCAGTATTGCCGGCTTCCTTCGCATCGGCAGCAATTGCAGGGATCGCCACCGCCCGTTCGGCAACGCCGGGGCTCGAAAAGGAAATGGCCCAAAGCGCGGCGGCCGCGCCGGTAACAAGTCCTGTACGCATTACAAAGGTCCTCAAGCCGGTTTGAACGTCAGGGCGATGCCGTTCATGCAGTGACGCTTGCCCGTCGGTTGCGGCCCGTCGTTGAAGATATGCCCAAGATGCCCGCCGCAACGTCGGCAATGCGCCTCGGTGCGCGGCGATCCGATCGACCAGTCGGTCTTGGTGCCGATCGCCCTGGGCAAAGCTTGCCAGAAGCTCGGCCAGCCGGTGCCGCTGTCGAATTTGGTCGCTGAGGAATAGACCGGCAATGCGCAGCCCGCGCAGGAGAAGATCCCCTTCCTGTGCTCCTTGTTGAGCGGGCTCGAATAGGGGCGCTCAGTCGCTTCATGACGCAGCGTCTGATAGGCGGCGGGCGAAAGCCGCTTGCGCCACTCGGCATCGGTCAGGGTGACTTCATAATGGCCGGTCGCTTCGGCACGATTGCACGCGGCCAGCAAAGTCACCGAAAGGGCACCGGTTCCGACCAGGCAATCGCGCCGGGAGAGATTCATCATTGCTGTCTCCTTCATCATCTCCTGATACCCGCCCATTCGGGTATTGGATGTCTCAGGTTACAGTGGCAGCACCATCGGCCCTAACGCAAATTGCCGCAGGCGCGCTGGATGCGGGTGCAGGCCTCGGTCAGCAACGCCTCTGACGTAGCATAGGAAATGCGGAAGCCCGGCGAAAGCCCGAACGCGACGCCGGGAACAGCGGCGACCCGGGCATCGTCGAGGAAATAGTCGATCAGGTCGCTGTCGTTGGTGATCATCCTGCCGCCCGGCGTCATCTTGCCGATCGTCCCAGAGGCATCGGGATAGACATAGAAGGCACCTTCCGGCGTCGGGCAGGTCAGCCCGTTGGCCTGATTGAGCATCGAAACCACCAGATCGCGGCGCCCGCGAAAGGCTTCGTTGCGCGCAATGAGGAAAGACTGATCGCCATTGAGCGCCGCCGTTGCCGCCGCCTGCGCAATCGAGCAGGGGTTGCTTGTCGATTGCGACTGAAGCTTCGCCATCGCCTTGATCAGCCATGCGGGGCCGCCCGCGAAACCGATCCGCCAGCCGGTCATCGAATAGGCCTTGGAACAGCCATTGACCGTAAGCGTGCGATCATAAAGTTCGGGGCAGACTTGGACGGTCGTCACAAAGGGTTCGTCGGCATACCAGACATGCTCGTACATGTCGTCGGTCATCACCATGACGTGCGGGTGACGCAGCAGCACTTCGGCCAACGCCTTGAGTTCGCTTGCGGTGTAGGCCGCGCCCGTCGGATTGGAGGGTGAGTTGAGGATCAGCCAGCGGGTCGCGGGCGTGATCGCCGCTTCGAGTTGAGCAGGCGTGATCTTGTAGCCCTGGGGAGCCGGACCTTCGACGAACACCGGCGTGCCGCCCGCAAAGGCGACGATGTCGGGATAGCTCACCCAGTATGGCGCGGGGATGATGACTTCATCGCCCGGATCGATGCTCGCCACCAGCGCGTTGAACAATGTGTGCTTTCCGCCGACATTGACGCTGATCTGGCTGGTTTCGTAGTCAAGGCCGTTGTCGCGCTTGAACTTGGCCTTGATCGCCGCCTTCAGCTCGGCCGTGCCATCGACATTGGTGTATTTGGTCGCGCCCCTGCGGATCGCCTCGATCGCCGCCTCCTTGACGAAATCGGGCGTGTCGAAATCGGGTTCCCCGGCGGAAAGGCCGATCACATCGACGCCTTGGGCTTTGAGCTCAAGCACCCGGCTGGACATGGCAAGCGTGGCGGAGGGCTGAATACGGTTCAGCGCGGCAGATGTGGTGCGCATGGAAGCCTTCTGTATGTGCTGCGGGTGCCGCCGCGCCTATAGCGGCTTGAGCGTGGCGGGCAACAGCCCCCGACAGGCATTTCCCACGAAAAATCCGCGTGCGAGGTCTTCGGCGCGCAGATCTGCCTCGACGGCGCTGCCATTGGCGAGGAGTTCGGCGCGCAGGACGCCGGGGAGGAGCCCGCGCGACAAGGGCGGGGTGAGGAAGGCGCCTTCGCCCTTCACGAAGATGTTGGTGAAACTGCCTTCGGTCAGGAAACCGTCGGGATCGAGCAAGGCAATCTCGAAGGTTCCTGCCCTGGCGCGGGCTTCGGCGAAAAAGCCGCGGTCGGTTGTCTTGTGGCGGAGGCGGAAGTCATCGGTACCGACCGGCCGCGGCACAATCGCAACCTCCACCGGTCCGTCGGGCGCGGCGTGCAGCCTCGCAATCTCGATGGCGATCCGCCCGCTCCGGCTCAGCATCAGGCGAACGCGTCGTGCCGTGGCAATGCGGAAGGTCGCGGCCTGGAGCTCGTTCCTCACGGCGTGCCGGTCGAACGATATGCCGAACGTAGCCGCACTCGCGCAGATGCGGGCGATGTGCCGCTCAAGAAGGTGAATGCCGCCCTCGGGGTCGAACCGCATCGTTTCGATCAGGTCGAACTGGCGCGGATCAGCCACGAAGCGTCCCTTGGTCAGGCATTCGTCCCATTCCTCCCCCGCGCGACTGTCCGCTACGATACCGCCACCCAGCCCTATCGTCGCGGTCTTTGCGCCTTCATGCAAATGAAGCGTGCGGATCGCAACATTGAATGCGGCGTTTCCATCCGGATCGATACGGCCGATGCTGCCGGTGTAGGCGCCACGCGGGCCCATCTCCACTTCGTCGATGATTTCCATCGCGCGGATCTTGGGCGCGCCGGTGATCGATCCGCAGGGGAAGATCGCCGCCAGCACTTCGATGGCGTCACGGCCCCGGGGGAGTTGCGCCGTGACGGTCGAAGTCATCGTGTGGATCGTCGGGTAGGTTTCGACCGAGAAGAGCCTCGGCACTTCGACGCTTCCCGCCTGCGCCACGCGGGAAAGGTCATTGCGCAACAGATCGACGATCATCAGGTTTTCGGCGCGCTGCTTGGGGTCGGTGCGGAGCGCTTCGACCGTAGCGGCATCGTCTGTGGGCGAGCCGCCGCGCGCAGCCGTGCCCTTCATCGGTTTGGTCGTGACCTTGCCATCGTGCAGAGCGAAGAACAGTTCGGGCGAAAGCGACAGCAGCCAATCCCTCCCCGTCCAGACCACGCCACCATAGCCCGCCTGCGCCCGCGCCCGCAGTCCGGCATAAAGCGCCAGCGGATGTCCTGCGGTCGCCACATCGGCGCGGAAGGACAGGTTCACCTGATAAATGTCGCCCGCCGCAATATAATCGGCGACGCGGGCAAAGGCGGCATCATAACCGGCGCGCGAGAACTGCGGCACCGGTTTTCCCGTCCATCCCGAAAGTGGATCGGGCAGGAGGCGCGGCACATCCGCCGCCGCTATTTCGGTAAAGCCATCAAACACCCCGAACCACATGAGCGGCAGCGGCGGATCGCTACCGAGCAGCGCGAGCTTGGGTTCAAGCGCGTGGCCTGCCTCATAGGCGATGAAGCCCGCCACCGACCGCGTCTCGCCGCGCAGCCGATCGAGTGCCCTCGCCACATCCCCTCGGCTGCACGCGAAGATCGTTTCAACGGGATCGCGATAGAGCCGCGCCGGGGATGCCGCCGCCGCGCGGGCATCGTCGAGCAACACGAAGGGACGGTCCGCCGAAATCATGCCCGTCCTTTGGCAGCTTGTGGCAGGCGCACCAAGGCGAAGTTTTGGCGCAAAACCCGGCCCGGATTTGCCTCAGGCTTTCCCGACGACCGATTCCGGCAGATCCTTCCCGAACACACGCTGGTAATATTCGGCGACCAGCGCGCGCTCGGCCTCGTCGCATTTGTTGAGGAAGGTCAGGCGAAACGCAAAGCCGACATCCTTGAAGATCGCCGTGTTCTGTGCCCAGGTGATCACAGTGCGCGGGCTCATCACGGTCGAGATGTCGCCATTGATGAAGCCCTGCCGCGTCAGGTCCGCGACCTTGACCATGTTGGCGACGGCGGCCGGATCGGAGCCCGCGGCCTTGGCCAGCACAATCTCGCTCTCGACCTGCGCGGGCAGGTAATTGAGACCGACGACGATGCTCCAGCGGTCCATCTGGCCCTGGTTGATCTGCTGGGTGCCGTGGTAGAGCCCGCTCGTATCGCCCAGCCCGACCGTGTTTGCAGTCGAGAAGAGGCGGAACCAGGGATTGGGCCGGATGACGCGGTTCTGGTCGAGCAGGGTCAGCTTGCCTTCGCTTTCCAGCACGCGCTGGATCACGAACATGACGTCGGGGCGGCCGGCATCATATTCATCAAACACCAACGCGGTCGGCGTCTGCAATGCCCAGGGGAGCAGTCCTTCGCGAAACTCGGTAACCTGCTGGCCGTCCCTCAGGACGATCGCATCGCGGCCGATCAGGTCGATGCGGCTGATATGGGCGTCGAGGTTGATGCGGATGCACGGCCAGTTGAGGCGGGCCGCGACCTGCTCGATATGGGTGGACTTGCCGGTGCCGTGATAGCCCTGGACCATGACGCGGCGGTTAAAGGCAAATCCCGCCAGGATCGCAAGCGTGGTATCGGGGTCGAAGACATAGGACGCGTCGAAATCGGGCACACGTTCATCGGCCTCAGAAAAGGCGGGACATTCCATGTCGGTGTCGAGGCCGAATATCTCACGGACCTTGATCGTCTTGTCGGGCGCATCGAGCAGGGTAGAGCCGCGGGCATCGGGCTGGATGTTGGGAATGTTGGTCATGGTCGGTCTTCTTCAGCTGAACGCGGGCGCGCCTTTGAGGTGCGTATAGGCCGCAATCACGTCCTGCAAAGCCTTTTCATGGGATCGGTCGCCGCCGTTGCGGTCGGGATGGTATTTGCGGACCAGCTCGGAATAGCGGCTGCGCAGCACCCGGCGGTCGGCATCCTCGCCAAGCCCTAACGTCTTCAGCGCCCTGCGGTCCTCTGGCGAAAGCGTCTTGCCGTCGGCACGCTCCTTCGGCATCCGGCTCTGGAAGCGCGCCGAAATCGCATCGAGTGGGTCGTGGAAATCGGCCCATTTGGGCGGCGAATCAGCACTTCCTCTCGTAAAGGCACGCGTCTCGGTGGCCCATCCGGCGTACGGGGTCTGCGCCGCCTCGATCTCGTCGGGCGTCATGTCCTTGAACCAGTCATAACGAAGGTTGAATTCGCGGACATGTTCGAGGCAGAGCCATTGCCAGTCACCCGGTCCGTCAAAGCCCGAACGCTGGCCAAAGCGTGCGGGTGCACGGAATTCACCGGGCTGGGGGCAGCCGGGATGCGCGCAGGGTTGGCTGCGGCCTTTGATGCGTCCGTGGAATTTCTCGCGCTCCATCGGGCTGGCCAATGCCCTGCCGGATGCTAGAAGGGAAGCCATGAGTGTAACAGGTCTTCTTGCGAGTGAAATCGAGGCGCGGTTGCGCAGCGCCCTTGCCCCCACCCATCTTGCCGTCATCAACGATAGCGCCAAGCATCATGGCCATGCGGGCGATGACGGTTCGGGCGAATCGCACTTTACTGTGGAGATCGAGGCGGTGGTCTTTGCCGGCGTCTCGCGGCTTGAGCGCCAGCGGATGGTCAACCGCGCGCTCGGCGACTTGCCGGGCCAGCGGGTCCATGCGCTGGCGATCAGGGCGCGGGCGCCGGGAGAGTGAGCAGGGTGGAACAGCATCGTATTGCGCTTTCGACCGGCGTTGAACTCGACGTCTGGACGGTGGGTGATCCGGCCAACCCGTCGATCATTTTCTTGCACGGTTTTCCCGAATCGCACCGCACCTGGCGGCATCAGATGGCCGGGCTTTCGGACCGGTTCTTCTGCATCGCGCCCGATCAGCGCGGCTATGCGCGTTCGTCCAAGCCATCCCACGTGTCGGATTATGCCGTGCCCAAGCTGGTAGCGGACGTCTTCGCGCTTGCCGATGCGCTCGGGATCGACCGATTCACGCTTGCCGCGCATGATTGGGGCGGGGCGATCGGTTGGGCCGCTGCGCTCGGGCGCCCGGATCGGGTCGAGCGGCTTATCATCGCCAATGCGCCGCACCCTTACATGTTCCAGAAAATGCTGATCGATGATCTGGGTCAGCGCGCCGCCTCACAATATATCCGCACTTTCCGCGACGACGCGCTCGAATGGCGGATTGCGGAAAGCGGGCTCGACTGGTTTTTCGATCACAGCTTCATGCGACACCTGACGGCGGACGAGGTCGGGGCGGAGGAGCGCGCGCTCTATCTCGACGAATGGCGCCAGCCCGGCGCGATCACGGCGATGTTCAACTGGTATCGCGCTTCGCCGATGACGGTGCCCGCGATGGATGAGGATGCCCCGCGCCCGCCCTTCCTCGATGTGCCTTTCCCGAAGCTCGCTATGCCGGTGCTGATCGTCTGGGGGCTGGAGGACAAGGCGTTGCTCCCCTGCCTGCTCGAGGGACTCGAGGCGCTGATCGACGATCTCACGATCGTGCGGATCGAGGGCGCGGGCCATTTCGTGCCCTGGGAAGCACCCGATGCCGTCACCCGGGCAATGGCGGACTGGCTGCCGTGAAGCCGCGTCCGCATCTTTTCCGCGAGCGCGCTGCGCACGACCACAGTCCTGTCACCTATATCGAACTCTTCTTTGATCTTGTGTTTGTCTTTGCGATCACCCAGCTCTCGCACCGGTTGCTCTCGCACCTGACACCGGCCGGTGCGCTCGAAACCTTGCTCCTGTTCCTGCCCGTGTGGTGGGTGTGGATCTATACGAGCTGGACGACCAACTGGCTTGATCCCGAACGCGCCAATGTCCGGCTCATGCTGATCTTCATGATGCTGGGCGGGCTCGCGCTGTCGAGCGGCGTTCCCGGTGCATTTGGCAAGAGCGGCTTTTTGTTTGCCGGCAGCTATATTGCCATGCAGCTGTTCCGCAGCCTCTACATGGTCTGGGCCTCGCATGGAGTGAACGAAGGGCGCGCGCGCAATTTCCTGCGGATCAGTTTCTATTTCCTGCTTTCCGCGCCGCTCTGGTTGGGGGGAGCCTTTGTCGATGCCGGTTGGCGGGTGCTGTGCTGGGCGCTGGCCATCGCAATCGAATATGCCGGGCCGATGGTCTTCTTCCGGACGCCGTTTCTCGGCCGCTCGACCGGCGGAGACTGGGACATATCGGGCGGGCACATGGCTGAACGCTGCGCGCTGTTCATCATCATCGCGCTGGGTGAGGCGGTTCTCGTGACCGGCGCGACCTATGCCGGACTGGCGCACGACAGGCCTACCACAGTTGCGTTCGTGATGAGCTTTGTCGGCAGCGCGACGCTGTGGTGGATCTATTTCGATATCGGCGCAAAGCGGGCCTCATCGATGATCAGCGCGGCCGACAATGCCGGGTTCATTGCGCGCAACGCCTATACCTATCTCCACATGCCGATCGTCGCCGGGATCGTGGTGACGGCGGTGGCCGACGCGCGGATGCTGGCATCGCCCCGGGCGGCGGCCGATCTTGCCTATGTCCTGACGGCTTGTGGCGGGCCGATGCTCTTTCTCTTCGGCAACCAGATGTTCAAATGGATGACAACCGACCAGCCCTATCCCCCGCTATCGCACTTCATCGGCAACATCCTGCTCGTGATGACTGCTGTCGCCGGGTATTTCGGACATTGGCAGGAACTCAGCATCGGGCTGCTGGCGACCTTCAGCCTTATCCTGACGGCGCAATGGGAATGGTTTTCGCTGCATGGCGGCTGGCAGCGCTGGGCGCCCTGGATGGGGCCGCTGTTCGCGCGCAGGCGCTGATCAGGGCTTGAGCCAGCCGGCCTCGGTATAAGCAAGAGCGGTGGCCTTCAGCCCTTCGCGCGTCTCGATTGCGGGCCGCCATAGCGCCGCAGGAGGGCGCCGTTCGGTGTCGATCACCCAATCGGGGTGGCAGAAATAGCGGACGCGATCGGCGGTCAGCTTCGCCCCCGACCCGCGGAAGAATCTGTCTAACCGTGCGGCGAGGTTGAGAAGCGGGGCCGGGGCGGAGAGCGTCGTCACGTTGTTGCCGACCGCTTCGCCGATCGCCTTGCCAAAGCCGCTATGAGTCCATCCGCCTGTCGTCCCGTCATCGGCCTCGAAGATTTGAGCCTGTGCCTCGGACGCCGGGAGGACCGCCAGCAGAAGCCGGGCAAGGTCGCTCACCTCGATCACGGAAATCTGTCCCTCAGGCGGGAGAAGGACGAAGCCGCGCCTTGCCATGCGGAACAGGTCGAGCATTTCACGGTCTTCGGGCCCGAAAATGGCGGGCGGGCGGACGATCGTCCAGTCGAGGCCGCTCGCTTGCACCAGATTTTCGCCCTTGGCCTTCGACCAGCCATAGACCGAAAGCTCGGGCTTGCGGGCGGAGAGCGATGAAACATGGACGAAGCGCCGGACGCCCGCATCGCCCGTCGCTTCGATCATGGCCAGCGTGCCGGCGACATTGCCGGCTTCGAATCCGGCGCGGTCGGGCGCGTTCACGACGCCTGCGACATGGATCACGGCATCGCTGCCGCGCGCCAGCACGCTGAGGGTGTCGGGCTTGTCGAGTGCACCTGTGACCCATTCGATGCCTGCATGTTCGGGCTGGGGCGATCGGGTGAGCGCGCGCACGCGGTGCCCTTGGGCAAGAGCCTCCCGGATCAGCGTCTTGCCGACAAAGCCGGTGCCGCCGGTGATGCCGAGCACGGGCTTGCTCACAGCATCACCAGATGATCGCGGTGGATGAGCGCCGCGCGCGGGGCATAGCCCAATATGGCCGGCAGGGCATCGCTGCGCTTGCCGGCGATGCGCCGGGCATCCGCGCTGTCGTATTCGGAAAGTCCCCGCGCAATCGCAACGCCATCCGGCCCGACAATGGCGAGAACGTCGCCGCGGCCGAACTTGCCCTCGATAGCCTTGGCACCAGCCGGCAGGAGGCTTGCACCGCCCGTCAGCGCCTTGACCGCCCCGGCATCGACATGAACCGAACCCTTGACTGTCAGCCGCCCGGCGAGCCAGGCCTTTTTGGCGCGGTTCGATCCGTCGGCCAAGAACAGCGTGCCGCATCCGCCTTTCGCCAGACGGGCCAGCGGGTGGTCGTGCAGGCCCGACACAATCACCAGATCGACGCCCGCGCTCGCCGCGATCTGCGCGGCTTCGATCTTGGACGCCATGCCGCCGGAGCCCATCCCCGACGAAGTGCCGCCCCCCGCCATCGCGATGATCCGGCTGTCGATCTTATCGACACGTTCCAGCCGCTCGGCCTCGGCATTGCGCGCGGGGTCGGCCGTATGGAGCCCATCGACATCGGAGAGCAGGACGACGCCCTGCGCACCCGCGGCTTGCGCGATCCGCGCGGCCAGCCGGTCATTGTCGCCGAAACGGATTTCGGCCGTGGCGACCGAATCATTCTCGTTGATGACGGGCACGACGCCCAGGCCGATCAGCCTGTGGAGTGTGGCGGAGGCATTGAGGTAACGCCGCCGATCCTCGAGATCGTCGAGCGTCACCAGCATCTGCGCCGCGGTCAGGCCGTGGCTCGCGAGCAGTTCGGCCCAGCATTGCGAAAGGGCAATCTGGCCGGTCGCGGCCGCCGCCTGCGCATCCTCAAGGCTGGCGCGACCGCCCTTGGGCAGTTTCAACCGCCGCGCGCCAAGTGCGATCGCGCCGGACGAGACGATCACGATTTGCTGGCGCTTGGCAATCCGGGCGGCAATGTCAGCGACAAGCGTTTCGAGCCACGCCCGCCGGACATTGCCATCGGCATCGACAAGGAGGGCCGAGCCGACCTTGACTACGAGGCGAGCAAAGTCAGCCAAGAGAAACAAGCCCCTTCGCGTCTTCGCGTCTTCGCGCGAACAATATACAGTGTTGGGGTTCGCGCGAAGACGCGAAGGCGCGAAGCTCAATTGCGACTAAACAGGAGACCATGATTTTTCTTCTTCAGCCTGCGCCTCTGGCGCTGTCGCCTTCACGCCAATTGCATCGGCCAGCCGGTCGAGCACGGCCTCGATGCCTTCGCCGCTCGCGCCCGACATGGGGAAGACTTCCGCCTTCGACGCGCGCTTGAGTTTCGCCACGAGCTTCTTCACCTCGGCAGGTTCGAGTGCGTCGATCTTGTTGAGGCCAATCACTTCGGTCTTGTCGGCCAAGCCGGCGCCATAGGCATCGAGTTCGCCGCGCACGATCCGCCACGCGCCGACCGGGTCTTCGCCGGTCGCATCTACGAGGTGGAGCAGGACCTTGCAGCGCTCGATATGGCCAAGGAACCGGTCGCCGACCCCTGCGCCCTCCGCCGCACCTTCGATCAGGCCGGGAATGTCGGCAATCACGAACTCGCCGCCGCGGTGGCTGACAACGCCAAGCTGCGGGCGCAATGTGGTAAAGGGATAATCGCCGACCTTGGCCTTGGCGTTGGTCACGGCGTTGATGAATGTCGATTTGCCCGCATTGGGCAGGCCGAGCAGTCCGGCATCGGCAAGCAGCTTCAGTCGCAGCCAGACATACATTTCCTCGCCCGGCCATCCGGTGCCGTGCTGGCGCGGGGCGCGGTTGGTCGAGGTCTTGTAGCTCATGTTGCCGCGCCCGCCATCGCCGCCGCGCAGGAAGACCTTGCGTTCGCCGACCTTGGTGAAATCGGCCAGGACATGCTCCTTGTCGTCGGACAGGATCTGCGTGCCGACCGGCACCTTGATCAGGAGATCGTCGCCTCCTCCTCCGGTGCGGTTGCGTCCTGCTCCGCCGCTGCCGCGTGGCGCCCTGAAATGCTGGGTGTAGCGGAAGTCGATGAGCGTGTTGAGCCCGGCCACGGCCTCGAAGATGATGTCCCCGCCCTTGCCGCCATTGCCGCCATCGGGTCCGCCATATTCGACGAACTTTTCACGCCGGAAGCTGACGGCTCCGGGGCCGCCCGCGCCGGAGCGGACAAAGATCTTGGCCTGGTCAAGGAAATGCATGGGCGCGCCTTAGCCGCGTTTGCCCGATTGTGAAACCGTCACCCGGCCTGAACGGTGGCCATCCGCTTTTGCATGCCCGGCGAGGCCATCAGGATCTGGTAGGCAATGTCGCGCGCCGCACCGCGCGGCAGGCCCAGCGCGCGGGCCATGGGCGCACCGAGCAGGGCATCGCCCATCGCCAGCAGGACGAGCGTCAGCGTCTCTTCATGCATCAGTCCATCCTCATTGCCCTCGCTCAACCGATCCATCAAATTGTGGATCGAACCAAGGATCGGGTCGAGCGCGTTCTGGTTGCCTGACATGATCATCCAGGTGCACAGGCCCCCTGCGCCCTGCTGGTCGAAGGCGTCGAAGGTCATTTCGACGATCATGCGCGGATCGGCTTCCCCGCGCCGTGCCTGGAGCACCACGCCCGCGATCGTTTCGCACACTTGTTCCGCGATATTGCCGGCCAGCGCGCCCTGAAGTTCGGCCGCCGATCCGAAATGGTGGAGCAGGTTTGCGTGCGTCCGCCCCATCCGCGCCGCGACAGCCTTCAGTGTTACTGCCTGCGGCCCGCTTTCGATCAGGAGCGCGCGCGCAGCTTCGAGCGCGGCCGCGCGGCTTTCATCAGGGGTCAGGCGTTTACGAGTTATTGACATTTATGTAAGTAATTCCTACTGACACCGGTGTAAGGAGATTCGTGCATGACTGCTGCTGCCCTCAAGACGCCTGCTGACCTGACCATCACCCCCCGCGACCGCCGTTTCGGCCGCAACGCGCGGCAGGATCGCTGGTGGCTCGGTGGCGATCCGATTGCAACGGCTTTCTACAATGCGCTCTCTATCACATTTCCGCGCGGCGAAGCGTTTTTCATCGAATCGGTGAAGGCATTCCGCGACGGGGCCCCTGAAAAGCTCGCGCGCGAGATCCGCGCCTTTGTCCAGCAGGAAATCATGCACACCCGCGAACATGTCGCGTTCAACAAGCGCGTTGCCGAGGCGGGCTATGACATTTCCGGGCTTGAGAAGAAGGTGGTCGAATCGCTCGAACTGACCAAGAATCGCCCGCAGGTTCTCAACCTCGCCGTCACCATGGCGCTTGAACATTATACCGCGATCATGGCGACGCAGATGATCACCGACAAAAAGCTCTGGAGGGGCGCCGACGCGGAGCAGGTCGAGCTCTGGAAATGGCACGCGATGGAAGAGATCGAGCACAAGGGCGTCGCCTATGACACCTGGCTCCACGCGACGAAGGACTGGACGCGCTGGAAGCGCTGGAAGGTCAAGAGCATCATGATGCTGCTCGTCTCGAAGAATTTCTGGATCAACCGTTACAAGGGCGTGATCGAACTGCTGAGGCAGGACGGGATAACGGGAGCGAAGGCGCATCTCGGCCTCCTTTGGTTCCTGTTCGGCGGCCCCGGCGCGATTCGCAAGCTCATGCTCCCCTGGGCGACCTTCTTCCTCCCTGGCTTCCATCCGTGGAACCATGACGACAGGAAGCTGATCAACATGGTCGAAAGCGAATATGAAGCCGCGCGGATGCCCGAGGCGCTGGCGGCCTGAACCCTTGCCCTGATCGCGCCAGCGGCTAGGCTGGCGCGATGATCGACGAATTCTTTGACGATGAACCCGTTGCGGCCGGAGCGCCGCTGTTCGATGTCGATCTTGTCGAGCGGCTGCTCCAGGACTCGGCCGCGAACGGCAAGGCCGTCAGCTATTCCGAACTGCTGCTGATCCTCGGCTATCGCTTCACGCGGCCCAAGATGCGCGCTCTCTGCAAGGTGCTCGACGAAGTGGACCGGCGCGGCATGGCGCGTGGCGAACCCGAACTGGCGGCGCTTGTCGTGCGCGAAGGCGATGGCCTTCCGGGGCAGGGCTGGTGGGTCGGGCGGCGCGACTATGCCGGGGCGTGGACCGGCCCCGAGGCGCGGGCCTTCCTCTCCAAAATCCAGCGCAAGACCTTCACCTTCTGGAAGCGCGGTGCCAGGGGCAAGGCATGATTGCACCCACGCTCCACACCGAACGCCTCACGCTCCGCCCGCTCTCGCTCGACGATTGGGAAGCCTATGCCGCGGCCTGGGCCGATCCGCGGATGACCGAATTCATCGGCGGGCAACCGCGCGCCCGCACCGAAAGCTGGGGGAAGTTCCTGCAAGGCATCGGGCTCTGGCCGCTTCTTGGCTATGGCTATTGGAGCTTTATCGACCGTGCGAGCGGCACCTTCCTCGGCAATGGCGGACTGGCGCGCTTCGAACGCGGCCTGCCCGAACTGGAGGGCTATCCCGAAGCAGGCTGGGCCTTCGTGCCCGACGCCTGGGGCCGCGGGCTGGCGACCGAAGCGATGGCCGCGATCCTTGGCTGGGCGGACGAGGCGCTGGGCCGTCCCGAAATCCGCTGCATCATCGATCCGGGCAACGCCGCGTCGAAGTGCGTTGCAGCCAAGCTGGGGTTTGAGGCAATGGGCGAAGTAGATTTCCCGCCGGGGAAGACAGGTGTCTATCGGCGCAGATGATGCTGGTGGAAGACATGAAGGATCGCTTACTGCTTTCGAGCCGATTGCGGACATTTGCTATCAGCTTCGGACTGCATCTCGATTGATGGCGAACCAGATCAAGGCGTTTGCAGCGCCGCAAGCCGCTGGAAGCGAAAGCTCCAGCACGGTCGTTGTGCTAGCGATGGGCAGCACAACCCCAACTCCAATCGCCGACCCCACGATCACAAGAAGTACCGAACATAAGAGCCTTGAGCCCGATCGGTCACATATGACAAGGGCAATAGGCAAGAGGATTATCAAGCCAATCGCTTCGAAAGGAAGGATGAAAAGCGAAGCAAGCGCAGCATCGGATAGCCTAAAGGGCGTTTCCGTATCTGCCGCCACCGTAGTCCAGACGAGTAGGAGCACAGTGCACACAATGCTGCTGGTGATGAAGGGCGCCAATACGCGTCGGAGCAACCAAGGCATGCAGCGAGTGTGCCCCAATAGCTTTACCGCCGCAATGTTGGTCTCCCAACAATTGCTGATTTTCAAACCAACCCACGCCCAATATCCCAAAGGCTGGACACCCCAATAAGTTTCGCTATGAAACTTGGCGAATGACATTGCCATCCCCGCTGTTCGATCGCCTGCGGCTTCCAGTCATAGGCTCCCCGCTCTTCATCGTTTCCGGCCCGGAACTGGTCATTGCCCAGTGCAAGGCAGGGATTGTCGGGGCCTTTCCGGCGCTCAATGCGCGGCCGCAGACGCTGCTAGATGAATGGCTCCACCAGATCACCGAGGAACTCGCCGCGCACAACCGCGACAATCCGGATCGTCCGGCCGCGCCCTATGCGGTCAACCAGATTGTCCACAAATCGAACGACCGGCTCGAAGCCGATATCGCGACCTGTGCCAAATGGCAGGTGCCGATCACGATCACCTCGCTCGGCGCGCGCGAGGAACTGAACCAGGCCGTGCATGGCTGGGGCGGGATCACGCTGCACGACGTGATCGATGACAGGTTTGCCCGCAAGGCCATCGAAAAAGGCGCGGACGGTCTGATTCCGGTTGCGGCAGGCGCGGGCGGCCATGCCGGGCGGCTTTCGCCCTTCGCCTTTGTTTCGGAATTGCGCGAATGGTTTGACGGGCCGATTGCGCTTTCGGGCGCCATTTCGACCGGTCGTTCGGTTCTCGCCGCGCTCGCGGCCGGGGCCGATCTTGCCTATATCGGCTCACCCTGGATCGCGACGAAGGAAGCCAATGCCGATCCGGCCTACAAGCAGGGCATCGTCGAAGGCCGCGCGGCGGACATCGTCTATTCGAGCCTGTTCACCGGCGTGCATGGCAATTACCTGCGCGGCTCGATCGAACGTTCCGGCCTCGATCCTGACAATCTGGCCGAAGGCGACCTGAAGACGATGAATTTCGGCTCGGGCGGCAATACCAAGGTCAAGGCCTGGAAGGATATATGGGGCTCGGGGCAGGGCATCGGGGCGGTGACGGCGGTGGACAGCGTCGCCGACCGCGTGGACCGGCTCGAGGCGGAGTTCAACGCGGCGAAAGCGGAGCTGGCGGCGAAACTTGCCTAACCCTTTGCGCCGAGTATCTCGGCCAGCAGCGTGTTGGCGCGCGGGCCGTCCCAGTTCATCCCGCCGATGACGCGCCAGATTTCCTTGCCTTCGGCATCGTAGAGGACAGTCGTCGGCAACATGCCGGTGTCATAGGCAAAGCCGAGATCGCTCCGGGCATCGAGATAAGGCTTCAGGTGCGCGAAATTGCGCTTCGCCCACCAGCCATCGACCAGCGCGCGGCTATTGTCCTGGCTGATGACGATGACCTGGAGCCGCGCCGCCTCGCGGCCAGCGATCGTGTCGAGCGTCGGCATTTCAGCGACGCACGGCCCGCACCAGGTCGCCCAGAGGTTGACGAGCAAGGGCTTGCCGCGAAAATCGGCGAGCCTGACCTTGGTGCCGTTGGGATCCTCGAACACAACCGCAGGCATGGCGTCTCCACGATGCGACATGTCGACCGTGCCGGCCTGTTCGGGGCCGACAGGCGCGGTGCTGGTTGCGGATTCGCCGGGCTTGGGTTGCGGTGCGGGGGCAGATTGCTTATCGCACCCGGCCAGCAGCAGGGCACAACTCCCGAGGAGGCCGAAGATTTCGAGTCGCAATGACAGCTCCAATTCAATGTGGGGCGGGCGCTTCGCAGAAGGCCCGGCGGCGGTGATGCGCGAGATAAATGCCTCGATCCCGTTCGACAAGCGGCTTTGGCAGCAGGACATCGCCGCGTCAAAGGCGCATGTGGCAATGCTCGGTGCCACCGGCATCCTGTCCGCGGCCGACGCGCAGGCGATCAGCGACGGGCTCGATGCGGTTGCCGCCGACTATGCGCAGGGCGGCGTGCCGGAGGATTTGACGCTCGAAGACATTCATATGGTCACCGAAACGCGGCTGGCGGAGAAGATCGGGCCGGTCGCCGGGCGGCTTCATACGGCGCGCTCGCGCAACGACCAGGTTGCGACCGACTTCAAGCTCTGGGTGCGCGATGCGATCGATGCGGTTGCGGCCGGGTTGATTGCCTTGCGCAACGCGATCATCGCCCGCGCAGAAGACCATGCCGATGCCGTGATGCCTGGCTTTACGCATCTCCAGAGCGCCCAGCCCGTGACGCTCGGCCATCACCTGATGGCCTGGCACGAAATGATCTGGCGCGATGCCTCGCGCTTCGCCGATGCGCGGGTGCGGCTCAACCAGTGCCCGCTGGGAAGCGCGGCGCTGGCAGGGACCGGCTTTCCGATCGACCGCCACCGGACGGCTGCGGCGCTGGGCTTCGACGGCCCGACCGCCAATTCATTGGACAGCGTCTCGGACCGCGATTTCGCGCTTGATTATCTGATGGCTGCCAGCCAGTGCGCGCTGCATTTGTCGCGCATGGCCGAGGAAATCGTCATCTGGGCGAGCCAGCCCTTTGGCTTCGTCGTGCTGCCCGACGGGTGGTCGACCGGCAGTTCGATCATGCCGCAAAAGCGCAATCCTGATGCGGCCGAACTGGTGCGTGGTCATGCCGGGCGGATCATCGGTTGCATGACGGCGCTGATGATCACGATGAAGGGCCTGCCGCTCGCCTATTCGAAGGACATGCAGGACGACAAGCCACCCGTGTTCGAGGCGCATGACCTGCTCGCGCTTTCGCTCGCGGCGATGACCGGCATGATCGAAAGCCTGACCTTCCGCACGGACCGGATGCGGGCGCTGGCCGAAAGCGGCTTTGCGACCGCGACCGATCTTGCCGACTGGCTGGTGCGCGAAGCCGATGTGCCGTTCCGCGAGGCGCATCACATCACCGGGCAGGCGGTCAGGCTTGCGGAAGGCAAGGGCTGCGGCCTTGCCGATCTGGCACTTTTCGAGCTCAGGGCCATCGACGCCCGGATCGGCGAGGGCGTTTTCGGCGTGCTCACGGTCGATGCCTCGGTCAAGAGCCGCACCAGCCATGGCGGAACCGCGCCATCCGGTGTAAGGGCGCGGATAGCCGAAGCACGGGCGGCACTGGAACGGGACGCATGAAGACGCATTGGGCATTGTTGGGCATGGCACTGGCGCTTTCGGCTTGTGGCGGGCGCGTTGCGCTCAAACCTCAGACCGGCAAGGCGCTTCCGCCCAAGCCTGAAACGGCGTCTGCCGTTCCGACGCCCGACCAGTTGCTGGTTCCCGACATCCAGTCCCGGCCCAAACGCAGCGATGAGCAATTGAAACGCTCGGAAGAACGCCAGAACGACAAGTTCGACCTTCCCCCATCGCACTGAGGCCCCAATGGATCATTTCAATCTGAAGAACGGCGTGATGCACGCTGAAGACGTCCCGCTGGCCCGGATCGCGGACGAGGTGGGCACACCAGTCTATGTCTATTCACGCGCGACACTCGAACGCCATGCGCGCGTCTTCATGGAGGCGCTTTCAGGGATCGAGCGCAAGCATTTCGCCTTTGCGATCAAGGCCAATCCCAACCTGTCGGTCCTGCGCGTGCTCGCAAAGTGCGGTTTCGGCGCGGACGTGGTGTCAGGGGGAGAGATTGCCCGGGCGCTCGCGTCGGGGATCGCGCCCGCAGATGTGGTGTTTTCGGGCGTCGGCAAGACACGCGAGGAACTTCAGCGCGCGCTCGATGACGGGATCGGCCAGTTCAACATCGAGCTGGAAGAGGAGGGTGCTGCGCTTTCCGAACTCGCGGTGGCGTCCGGCAAGCGCGCCGTGGCGGTCCTTCGGGTCAATCCCGATGTCGATGCGAAGACGCACGCAAAGATCTCTACCGGCAAGAAGGAAAACAAGTTTGGCGTGCCGATCGATCAGGCGGCGGGGATCTATGCCCGGCTGGCGTGCCTGCCCGGGCTCGATATGCGCGGCGTGGCCTTGCATATCGGCAGCCAGGTCTTCGATCTTGGCCCGCTAGAAGCCGGCTATGCCCGGATCGGGAAATTTGTCGCCGAACTGCGTGCGGCCGGGTTCGCCATCGACCGGGTTGACCTGGGCGGGGGTCTTGGCGTCCCCTACCAGCGCGGCCAGGTTCCGCCGGAGCCTGCCGAATATGGCCGGATGGTCGCGCGAGTGACGAAGGGCTGGGACGTGACGCTGATGTTCGAGCCCGGTCGCGTGATCGTTGGCAATGCCGGTGTGCTTCTCACCAGGGTGATCTGGGTGAAGCCGGGCGTCATCAACCCTTATGTGATTGTCGATGCAGCAATGAACGACCTTGCCCGCCCGGCGCTCTATGATGCGTGGCACGATTTCGAGGCCGTGGTCCCGACCGGCGAACGCATGATCGCGAACATTGCCGGGCCGGTGTGCGAAAGCACCGACACCTTCGCGATGGCGCGCGATATCGACGCCGTGAAGTCGGGCGACCTGGCCGTGTTCCGCACCGCAGGGGCCTATGGCGCGACTATGGCATCAACCTATAACAGCCGTGCACTGGTCCCCGAAGTCATGGTCGACGGAGACAAATATGCCGTGGTCGCCGACCGCGTTCAGCCCGAAGCCCTGATCGCCGCCGAACGTCTGCCCGACTGGCTTATCGACTAGGCTCGCGCCGATTCGAGCAGGAACCAGGCACGCTGTTCGGCCTCGTCGGTCCAGGTGTCGATCACGCCCGAACTGGCATTGTCGCCCGAGGCATCGGCAATGGTCTTGGCCTTCTTGAGCGCTTCGACCAGCGCAAGGTTGTCGCTGCGCAGTTCCGCGAGCATGTCTTCGGCCTTCACCCATTCGGCATCATTGTCGCGGATTTGGGAGAGCCGTCCAATGTGCCCGATCGAACGGATCGTGGTGCCGCTGGTCTTGCGGACCCGTTCCGCGATCAGGTCGGTCGAGGCGAGGATCTGGGCCGCCTGTTCGTCGAGCAGCAAGTGATAGTCGCGGAAATGCGGTCCCGAGACGTGCCAGTGAAAATTCTTGGTCTTGATATAGAGCGCAAAACTGTCTGCCAGCACCTGATTCAGGGCAGTCGCGACATTGGGCATCGTGTTGGTCATGATCATTCTCCCTCCGAATGGATGGCGTCTACCAGCGGCAGAAATTGCGATCGAATCGATTAATTTTGACTCAGTGATCGCCTGACTAGATCAGGCGGAGCGCGCTCACGACCATCCAGCCTCCCGCGCCGGCCAGCAATATTGCCGCAATCCGGCGAAAAAGGACAAGCGGGAGTTTGCCTGGCCAATCGCGGCCCGCCAGAATCGGGAAGGCTGCGGCCGCCAGCGTGGCGGCCAGCCCGCCACAAAGAGCGAGCACCGGCTGGCCGGACCGCGCGGCAAGGGCAAAGACGATGAATTGAGAGGAATCGCCGAACTGGAGCGGTACGAATGCCTTGAGACTTGCGGGAAAGGGAGTTTTTCCGGTCGCCGCCTTTACGTTTAGGGAGCGGAACGCCATGGGCGCGCCCGCGCCGAGAAGCGCAAGCCCCGCAAGGAGTGTCCGCGCTTCAAAGCCGATCGATTTCGCAATGATCGCGCCGCCAACCCCTGCAACCAGCAGGCTGGCGAGGGTCGACAAGGCCAGGCCTGCAAAGATGGTCGGGACGGCATCGAAATGGAGATTGAGGCTGTGGCTTTTGGCCTGGATCCGACCGCCCGTCTCCGCCAGCAGGACGGCGATGAACACGGGCAGCAATGTTTCCATCAATTACCCGTAGAGGCGTTGGTTGATCGCTGCCAGATAGGCCTGCGTCGCGGCGTCGTCGAGCCGTTCGCACCCGACGGCGTCGCGCATCGTTTCGAGAAACGATGCAACCATCAACCCACCGCGCGATATTGCCAACTCGCTTTCGAGCCGATGGGCGATTTCGACGACGGGGGTCAGCCCGTGGCTGCCGGCAATCCGCCTGAGTTCGTCGACTTCATGGGCCAGGTGCGAAACGGTCAGTTGCGGCAGGTCGCTCACGAGCCGGTCGATCCGCTCGCAAAGCTGGGCCTGAACCTGCATCAGCGCGTCCTTCGCAATCCCCATCTGCCGAACTCCTGGCTATTTCGGGCAGACATTGCGCGCTTATGGTTACCGGATCGTTAACGTGGCTTGCGAAATGCGGTGACAGCCGACCGCAAAGCCTCGGAGGTGATCGGATAACCCAGGTCATCCGGGATGCAGAGATGAGGCTCGCCATCGCGTTCTTCCATCCAGGGCGCGACCAGCCGGACGGGGATGCTTCGGGCGTGCGCCTCGGCTGCATCGAACGTGTCGAACAGGGCGAGCCGTTCGAGATTGCGCCGGGTGGGATAGATGATCTTGACCTTCCCGGCATCTGCCGCGTCGATGACCTCCTGTGCGCTGGCCCAGAAGCTGCTGACATTCTCTGTGTCGTCGACCACGGGGTCGGGGGCATCGTCGCGGGCACGGGCAATGTAGAATCTCGTGTCGAACACGCGGGCCTCGCGATGGGGCGGGCACCAGCGCGCGAACGGGACGAGCATGTCGAGGTCGAGCGCCAGCTTCGCTTCGGCAAGCAGCGCGCTGAATGGTTCGCGCGCGTGAAGCCGGGGCTGGGCGGATGCAATCCAGTCGGGAGAAGGGTCGGTGCCAAAGCCGATCGCGATGCCGCTTTCTTCCAGCGTTTCGCGGATTGCGGCCACCCGGGCGGCGCCTTCGTCGGGCGCGTGCGCATGCGCGGCTGCAATGGCGTGGTCGTCGGGATCGATCCTGCCACCGGGAAAGACAATCGCGCCGCCGGCAAAGGCCATGCTGGCGGAGCGCTCGACCACAAGCAACTCGGGTGGTCCCGCGGCGCGATGCCGGAAGATGACGAGCGTGGCCGCCGGGATCGGGACAGGCCGTTCGCCGTCTTCCCCTGTTGTGTTGTCATTCATCCTGAATCGCCTATCCTTGATGCGATCTTTGGGAAAGGGGCAAAGATGGGGATCGTGGAGATACTGGGCGTGGCTGGCAGCGTCAGCCTGCTGGCAGGATGGCGACTCTATCTGTGCATCTTCGCGACGGGTCTCGCCATGCGCCTGGGCTGGATCGCGCCGCCGGAGCATCTCCAGAGCCTTGCCGTCCTTGCCAATAACTGGGTGATGGGCGCCGCTAGCCTGGGCATGGTCGCCGAATTCTTTGCCGACAAGATTGCCTGGCTCGATTCGCTCTGGGACGCCGTGCACACCGCGATCCGGCCCGTCGGTGGCGCCCTGCTGGCGCTTGCGCTGGTCGACGCGTCCGACCCCAAATGGCAGGTCATCACGCTCCTGCTGGGTGGAGGGGCCGCACTGGCCAGCCATGGGGCAAAGGCGGGAACCCGAGCCGTGATCAACGCCAGCCCCGAACCCTTCAGCAACATCGCTGTCTCAACGGGGGAGGATGTCGCAACCGGTGGCCTCCTCTTTCTCGCGCTGTCGAACCCGGCGGCGGCGATTTTTGTGGCGATCCTGATGGCCGCAGTGGCGATCGCGACGCTGGTGATGGTGCGCCGCGTCCTGAAAAAGCTGTTCGGGGTCGCGCAGGAACCTCCCGCGACGGAGTGAACCTTCAGCCCTGCCCGCCCGATCGCGCGCGTTCCAGGTCCGCCAGATATGTCCGGCGGGCGAGCAGGAACATTGCCGCAGACAAGAGACAGGACAGGGGCACAAGGCGCAAGGCTCCGACCAGACCCAGCGTGTCGGCGAACTTGCCCGTCAGGATAGGTCCGGGGGCAAGGCCCAACAGGTTGTTGGACAGCGCGAGCGTTGCGAATGCGGTGCCGTGGATGGCCTGCGGCGTCAGGTTTGCAACCATCGCGCCGGATGTGCCCGCGACGCTTGCGACCATCAGGACGCCGAACCCGAGCAGGACGAGCTGGCCCGTACCCGGCGAGGCGAAGAAGGCCAGCGCCAGGAACAGGCCCGATGTTGCGGCAAAGCCCGTGGCAAGCGTCACCTTCGCAAGCGGAGTGTCACGCGCCACCCGGTCGCTCAGCATGCCGCACAGGATCATGCCGGTCCCGCTGATCAGCAGGTAGACCGCCGTCAGTTGCGCCGCCCTGTCGAGAGCCATGCCGTGATAGCGGTTAAAAAAGCTGGGCAGCCAGGCGGCAAGGCTGCCGGTCGTATAGAGTTGCAGGCCGCTTCCCAGATAGGCGAAAACGATCGCGCGGCTCCCGAACAATTGTCTGGGCAAGGCGCGCAAATCCATGGGTGTGCGGGCGCTGGCCCGGCCCTTGGCCCCCAAGCGGCTTTCGCGCACGACCACCGGGTAGAGGAGTGCCAGCGCCAGACCGGACAGGGCAATCGCGAGGAAGGCGGCACGCCAGCCATAAGTGGCCGCAATCTGGCCGCCGACCGAAACGCCGATCACTTGACCGAAAATGCTTCCGGCAAGGAAGGCGGATGAAAGGGTTGCCCGCATCCGGGCCGGGAAGACGGCAATGACGACGGCGATCCCGACGCTGCCATAGGCCGCTTCGCCCACGCCCACGAGGAGGCGCCCGAAGAACATGAGACGATAGCTGTGGGCCATGGCGCACAACAGGGTGGCAAGGCTCCAGAGCACGGCCATGAGCGTCAGGCTTTTCACGCGCCCCCATCGATCGGCCGCGAGCGACAGCGGGAAAGTGAGCAGTCCGACCATTAGCGCGACGACGCTCGACAGCGCGCCAAGCTCGGCATCGCTCAGCGACCATTCGGCCTTGAGGAGCGGGAAGACGGCATTGAGCACCTGCCGTGCCATGTGATCGGAAATAAGCAGTCCGAAGGACAGCGCGAAGACAATCCATCCATAGGCGGTCGCACGTTCCACGCCGTCCGGCGCATCTGTCTCGCTCGTCACCTGAATGATTGCCACCCGACGTCCCCAGCTTGCATGAAAAGGGCGGGAAGCAGCCTAGGCCACTCCCCGTCCGATGGCGACCCGCTGGCCGATGCCAGTCAGGCCGGCCTTTCAGGCGGCGATACGCATCGGCTCGCCGCTCCCGCTCGCAACCCGGTTGGGCAGCCAGCCATTCCTTGCCAGCGTTTCGTCCACGCTCGAATAGAAGTCACCGATCTTGTAGATCTTGTGCGCCTCTTCGCCGGTGGCGATCGGGCGCCACAGCTCTTCGGAAATGCGGACCAACTTCTCGATCTGTTGGACGGAGGTGGCACGTTCGCCCTTGCGGCCCCACAGATTGTCTTCCTGTCCGACGCGGACGTGAAGGCCCATTGCGATGCCCATCGTGCAGAGCGGATAGACGCTGCGCATCAGGCCTTCGACCGTGCAAACGGCATTTTGTGGAAGCCGGTTGACGAATTCCATCAGGTTGCGCGGATTGGGCCCGTCGTGCCCGCCGCCGATTGCCACCCAGTTGCAGACCAGCGGTCCCATATAATGGCCGTTGCGCACGAGCCGCTCGACAGTTTCGAGATCGCGCGCACAGCCGACCTGGAAATGCGTCTGGATGCCATTGGCGGTCAGGCGCTTCATATGCTCCTTCATGAATTTCGGCCCGGCCTCGTAATACATTTCGGTATAGGCCTCGCGATAGGCCGGCTCCCACATCGAGGTGCCGCCGGCATCGTCTTCGGTGATCAGTTCCATCACGTTCATCTGGTTGGTGTTGACCGCAAGCGTGACCTGATCGGGCGCCGGAGTGAGTTCGGCCAGCATGTGTCGCGTGTCGTCCGACAGCCATTTGGCCGCGGCGCCTTCATCCTTGGGGGCGAAGCTGATCGATCCGCCGACCTGAAGGACCATCTTGGGCACCGCCGTCCGCAGCCGGTCGAGCATCTCGTTGAAGCGCTCAAGGTCCTTCGAGCCCGAGCCGTCGGGCTCGCGGACATGGAGATGAAGTACGGTCGCGCCGGCATTGTAGCAGTCGACGGCCTTCTGGACCTGCTCGGCGAACGAGACGGGAATGTCATCGCTGTCGCGCGGCAGAAAGCTGGGGGCATAGGGGGCAACCTGAATGACCAGCGGATCCTGGTTTTCGGGAAGCAGGCTGTCGTCAAAGAACTGCATGTGTTTTCTCCTTTGTCTCTGCGGATGCGGGCACAGGCATTCCGCGCTTCTTCATTTCGCCAACCAGCATCGGCGCGCCCAGGGCGACGCTGTGAATCCCAAGCACCGCGACCGCCTGAAGCACGGCCAGTATCTCTTCGGGGGTCGCGCCGAGATCGAGTGCCTTGGCGATGTGGCGGCGGGTGCCCGGCGCATACATGTGGGTGCACGAGGCATCGACGGCGATGGCAATGAATTCGAGTGTCTTGGGGTCGAGCACATTGCGCTGCCAGGCCGAGGTCCCCATTTTCAGGAAATCCTCCATCCAGGCGGCATCGAGTGAAGCGGCGTCGTCCCACGCAGCATTCCAGTTGCCGCTGGCCTTCATCGCGTCGCTGATGGGTGTCTTGCCCATATCAGTAAGGCCGGTCGCCGATGATCCCGGCGCGTTCCATCTTCCGGACGGTCGGCGGGTAGTCCATTACGGCATAATGCTGGGTGCAGCGGTTATCCCAGATGGCGATGCTGTCGGGCTGCCAGCGCCAACGCACCTGATATTCGGGGATCGCCGCGCGTCCGATCAGATAGGATAGCAGGTTTGCGCCGCCCGGTGCATAATCCTGCCCGTAACGGACATTGGCACTGGTGTGGAAATTGGTGAAGTGCGTCGCAAAGCCGCTGACGAATAGCACCTTCTCGCCCGTTTCTGGATGGGTGCGGACGACGGGATGTTCGGCATCGGGATATTGCGCCTTCAGGGCGTGGCGCTTTTCCTCACTCATTCGCGCGCCAAAGCTCGCTTCGATGCTGTGCCGCGCTTTCAGGCCGTCAATGGTTTCCTTGATATGGTCGGGCACGTCGGCATAGGCCTTGGCCATGTTTGCCCACATCGTGTCGCCGCCCACCGGAGGGCATTCGACGCAGCGCAGGACGCAGCCCATCGGCGGCATGTCGCGCCAGGTCGCATCGCAATGCCAGGCATTCTCATAGTGATCGGGCGGGGAATTCTCGTCCTTGTAGATGCAGACCAGCCCGGGATGTTCGGGATGGCTGCCCGCAACGGGATGATCCTCAAGCCTGCCGAAACGCTCGGCAAAGGCAACATGATCGGCGCGCTCGATGTGCTGATCGCGCAGGAAGAGCACCTTGTGCGTGAGCAGTTCGGCCTTGATGGCCCCGAACAGGTCGTCGTTGCGCGCGGCTTCGGCAAGGTTCACGCCCTTGAGTTCCGCGCCGATATGGCAGGTGAGCTGTTCGACTTTCATATCACGAATACCGATGAGCCGGTCGTCTTGCCGGCCTCGAGATCGCGGTGCGCCTGCACGGCGTCTTCGAGCGCATAGCGCTGGTTGATTTCGATCCTGATCCGGCCCGAAGCGATATGATCGAACAGCGCGCCTGAAAGTTCGGCCCGTTCGGTCGGGTCTGCGACATAATCGGCAAGCGCAGGCCGGGTGAAATAGACCGAACCCTGCATCGCGAGCTGGAGCGCATCGATCGGCGGAAAGGGCCCCGACGCAGTGCCGCAGCCGACCAGCACGCCGCGCCGCCTGAGCGACTTGAGCGAGCCTTCGTACGTATCCTTGCCGACGCTGTCGAACACCGTGCCGACGCCTTCGCCGTTCGTGAGTTCCCTGACACGCGTCGGCACGTCCTCGCGCCGGTAGAAGATGATCTCGTCGCAGCCATGCGCCCGCGCAATGGCTGCCTTTTCCTCGCTTGAGACGGTCCCGATCACGCGCAAGCCCAGGATCTTCGCCCATTGCACCGCAATCAGGCCGACACCACCCGCAGCCGCGTGAAGCAGGATCGTGTCGCCGGCTTTCAGCCAGGGATTGGTCTTCAGCAGCCAGTATGCCGCGGACAGGCCACGCATCGTCGAGGCGGCGGCCGCTTCAAACGGGATGGCGTCGGGTAGCTTGAACAGCGAGCCTGCGGGCATTACGCGCTCGGTGGCATAGGCCCCTAGCGGGCTGCCGGTATAGGTCACCCGGTCGCCGGGCGCGAATGCGGCGACACCTTCACCGACGGCAGTGATCGTGCCGGCCGCCTCGACGCCCATGCCGTTGGGCAGGGGTGCAGGGTAATAGCCCAGCCGGAAATAGGTATCTGCAAAATTCAGGCCGACAGCGGCATGGCGGATGCGCACTTCGCCGGGGCCAGGCGCGCCGACTTCGACATTCTCTATGCGCAGAACCTCGGGCCCACCTGTTTCATGGAAGCGAACTGCCTTCGCCATTATCGCGCTCTCCTCAATCTGTTTAGTGGCCTAGGCGCGAATTGCGTTGCAAATTTCGCATTTCACGTCATTTTCTGATGAATTGACGACAAATCGGGAATCGCCTTTGGAATTGGTCCGCGCCGCTGCGCTTTGGGGGTTTGTCGAGACCGTCCGCGATCTTGGCAAGGACGCCAATGCGCTGCTGCGTTCAGTCGGCTTGTCGCGCTCGATGCTCGCCGATCCAGAGGGGATGTTGCCCGCTGCGGCGGTTGGCGACCTGCTCGAAGCGGCAGCGGCGGATACGGGGTGCGCTACAATCGGACTGCGCATGGCGGAGCGGCGCAGTTTGTCAGACCTTGGACGCATCAGCCTGCTCGTCGCGCACCAGGCGACACTGCGGGACGCGCTCGCCGTGCTTGCCCATTATCGCAACAGGATCAATTCGACGCTTGTCCTCCATATCGAACAAAGCGGAGACATCGCGATCCTGCGCGAGGAGTTTGTCCTCGCCACGGCGCGACCAATGCGACAGTCGGCGGATCTTGCGATCGGGGTCATGTTCGGGATTTGCAGCGCTATTCTAGGGCCTGGCTGGCGGCCCGAACAGATTTGCTTTGGTTATGATGCTCCAGCGCCGCAGGATGCGGCTGTCCATGCGCGGCTCTTCGGTTGTCCGATCGCCTTTGGGTCGGAAATGAACGGCATTGTCGTTGCGACACGCGATCTCGATCGTCGCAACCTGAACTTCGATCCTGCGCTCGCCTTGCACGCGCGCAGCCTGATCGACACGGTGATGAGCACGCATCACCGCCCGATCGTCGAAGAGGTTGAACAGATGATCCTGATCCTGCTGCCCGCAGGCCGGGCAACCATTACGGGATGCGCCAACGCGTTGGGGGTCAACCAGCGGACACTGCAAAGGCACCTCGACGAAGTTGGAACAAATTTCAGCCGGATTCTCGACCGCGTCAAAACGGCGCAGGTGCGGCGCTATTTTGACAACCGCAACTTTCGGCTGACCGACATTGCCGAGATGCTGGGCTATGCGTCGCTGGGATCGTTCACCCGCTGGCATGCCGAAACCTTTGGCGAGCCCCCTTCAAGAACACGGAAAAAGCTTCGTCAGGAATAGATCGCACTTGGCACGGATGGGGATGGTGGAGCTGAGCGGGATCGAACCGCTGACCTCGTCATTGCGAACGACGCGCTCTCCCAACTGAGCTACAGCCCCGCATCCGGGATCGCGCCTTTAGCGCCGACTTTTCGTCAAGGCAATGGGCTTGCCATGGGAAGGTTTCACCTTAAAACCTAATCATTCGAGTCGCGCAACAAGGCGACCGAACTTGTCGAGAGGATCCCCTGAAATGGCCCGTGCCTGGTATTTTACCGCCTATCCCAAAGCCCTGCCCACGCTCGATCATGTCGCGTTGCGCGAAATGCCGGAGCAGCCGCTTGCCGACGGCCAGATTCGTGTCCGCAACGAATATCTTTCGGTCGATCCCTATATGCGCGGCCGGATGACGAACCTCGCCTCCTATGTCGAGGGGTTCGCGATTGGCGAGCCGATGACAGGCGGCGCGGTCGGCGAAGTCATCGAAAGCCGGGCAGAAGGGTTCGCACCAGGTGACAAGGTCATGCACATGAATGGCTGGCGCGATGAGGCCGTGGTCGATACGGCGCCCGGCCCGGGCGGCATGGGAACGCACAAGCTGCCGCCGATGGATGTGCCTATCCAGACCTGGCTCCATAATCTCGGGCTGACGGGGGCGACGGCCTATTTCGGGCTGCTCAAGACTGCGGAGGCTAAGCCAGGTGACATTGTGTTCGTCTCGGCCGCAGGCGGAGCGGTCGGTTCGGCCGTCGTGCAGATCGCCAAGAAAAAGGGCATGACCGTGATCGGTTCGGCCGGTGGCCGGGACAAATGTGCCTGGGTCAGGGAACTGGGCGCCGATGCCTGTATCGACTACAAGGCAGGGCCGGTCCTTCCCCAGCTTGCCGCCGCCGCGCCCGACGGAATCGATGTCTATTTCGACAATGTTGGCGGGGACCATCTCGATGCGGCCTTTGCGGTGGCGCGGAACTTTGCGCGCTTTGCGATTTGCGGGATGATCGATCGCTACAACGATGCCGATGGGGGCGTCGAATACAAATATCTGATCCGTGCCATCCCGGCGCGCATCCGCATGCAGGGTTTCATTTTTACCGACTATGCCCAGCACATGATGGAATTCCTCGGCGAAATGGGTCCCTGGGTGATGAACGGAGAGGTGAGAATGCGCGAAACGGTGCACCAGGGCCTCGGCTCGACATTCGATGCATTTCTCGGCCTGTTTTCGGGCGGCAACACTGGCAAAATGCTCGTGAAACTGTAAAGGCGCGCTGCATGACTGCAGCGATCATCGACGGAAAGGCTTTTGCGGCCGGGTTGCGCGCCCGCGTTGCCGAAGGAGTCCAGGCCTTTCAGGCGGAAACCGGTTCCGTGCCCGGACTTGCCGTCGTGCTGGTGGGCGAGGATCCGGCGAGCGCTGTCTATGTGAGGAACAAGGGCAAGCAGACGCTCGAAGCGGGCATGAACAGCTTCGAACACATGCTTCCCCCCGAAACCACGCAGCAGGATCTTGTTGCGCTGATCGAGCGGCTGAACGCCGATGACAGCGTCGACGGCATCCTTGTCCAGCTGCCGCTGCCCGGCCATCTCGACGAACTGGCTGTGATCAGCGCGATCGATCCGGACAAGGATGTGGACGGTTTGCACGTTGTCAGCGCGGGACGGCTGGTCTCCGGCCTGCCCGGGCTGGTGAGCTGCACGCCGCTTGGCTGCATGATGCTGATCCGCGACGCGCTGGGTGGCGATCTTGCCGGCAAGGAAGCGGTCGTGATCGGCCGTTCGATCCTGGTCGGCAAGCCCGTGGCGCAATTGCTCCTCGCGGCGAATTGCACGGTCACGATGGCGCATAGCCGGACCCGAAATTTGCCGGACGTGGTGCGCCGGGCGGACATTGTTGTTGCAGCCGTCGGCCGCGCCGAAATGATCAAGGCCGACTGGATCAAGCAGGGTGCCTGCGTGATCGATGTCGGGATCAACCGTGTGCCGGCTAGCGAGGGAAAGACGAAGCTTGTCGGCGATGTTGATACAGCGGGCGTATCGGCGGTGGCCGGATCGATCACGCCGGTTCCGGGCGGCGTCGGCCCGATGACCATTGCCTGCCTGCTCCACAATACGCTCCAGGCTGCGCGGATGCGCCGGGGCTTGCCACAGGACAAACGATTTTGACCGAGCTCTTCATCTCCGCGCTGGTGACTTTCTTCGTGGTCATCGACCCACCCGGTTGCGCGCCCATCTTTGCGGGCCTGACGGCAGGAGCGCCGGTTGCACACCGGCGGGCAATGGCTATCCGCTCGACGGTCGTCGCCAGCCTGATCCTGCTGCTGTTCGCGGCCTTTGGCGAACAATTCCTGGGCGCGATGGGCATCAGTCTCGACGCATTCCGCATAGCGGGGGGCATCATGCTGTTCATGATTGCGATCGACATGGTCTTTGAAAAGCGCACGGAAAGGCGGGAAAGTCGAGCGGAAGATGTGAAGGCCAATCCGGCGCATGACGACATTTCGATCTTTCCGATGGCGATCCCGATGATCGCCGGACCGGGCTCGATCGCCTCGGTCATGTTGCTGACCGCGCGGAGCAACGGCATTGAACAGAGCCTGACCGTTCTGGCAGCGCTCGGCGTGGTCATGTTGGTGACGCTGGCGTCGTTGCTGGCCGCCGGACCGCTGATGAAAGCGCTCGGTTACAAGGTTGAGGCGATGATCACGCGCATCCTGGGCGTCGTGCTCGCCGCGCTTGCCGCGCAGTTCGTGATCGACGGGATCAAGGCAAGCTTTCAATAGAAAAGGGCGCGGCATCCCGAAGGAGGCCGCGCCCCTTCATCGCACTGCGATTACTGGGTCGGAACCAGGTTCACGGCGGCATATTTGCCGCGCTGGTCGACCTCGATATCGAACTCGAGCCGGTCGCCTTCGTTCAGGCTGCGCAGGCCGGCGCGCTCTACGGCTGAAATATGGACGAACGCATCGGGCTGGCCATCGTCGCGCTGGACAAAGCCAAAGCCCTTCATCGCATTGAAGAACTTGACGGTGCCGGTCGCCTTCTCGCCGGTCAGCTGGCGCTGTGGGGCCCCGCGGCTGCCGCCACGATCTCCACCAAAGCCGCCGCCACGTTCCGGCCGCGGTTCGCGCGGACGGTCTTCGACGGGCATCGGTTCGCCTTCGATCTTGAGCTCGGTCGCCGAAATCTTGCCACCGCGATCGACGAGCGTGAAACCCAGCGGCTGGCCTTCGGCCAAACCGACAAGCCCGGCCTGCTCGACCGCAGAGATGTGCACAAACACATCTTCGGCGCCATCATCGCGGACGATGAAACCAAAGCCCTTCTGGCCGTTGAAGAATTTTACGACGCCCGTGCCCTCACCGACGACCTGGGCGGGCATCGACGGACGAGGTGCGCCACCGCCGCCACCGCCGCCGCGAAATCCGCCACCGCCACCGCCGCCACCGCCGAAGCGATCTCCACCGCCTCCGAAGCGATCACCGCCGCCGCCAAACCGGTCGCCGCCTGCTGCGGCATATCCACCATAGCTGTCGTCACCGAAGCTGTCGCGCTTGTCCCTGCCGCGCCCGCCGCGCTCACCGCGACGCCCTTTATCAAAACTCATGCCCTGTTTGACTTTCCCGAATTCATCGTCCGCAGATCCATAGAACCAAAGCACCGGACGATGGCGCACATGGCATTCGGCGCAGAACCATTACGCACCTTCGAGTCGCAATAGCCTAAAATTGCGTCTTCTGCGAGCGATTTTGATTCGTCGCTTCAAACACTTGCGCGACAGACTGGACAAGTTGCTAAACAAGCAGCGTTTGGGGGTCTTTCATCGCTTCCCGTTTCTGCGCGTTGATCAGGCTCATAATGGTTCTGACGAGCGCCCAGATGCCGATGCCAAACAGGATCAGGAACCCCACGCCAACCAGCAGGGTCACGATACCCAGGACGAATCCGGCGATGCCGAGCCAGAATGTCCTGATGAGGTATGTATAATGCGTAGCTTCCCAGGGCTGGTGGGGTTCGCCTTTCCACACATAGGCCAGCACGACGCCGATGATCGCACTGATGCCGGTGACATAGCTTGCCAGAAACAACAGGCCGACAATGGTTGGGCGGTTGAACTCGAAGCCGCTTGCAGCGGGCGTCGCATCCGGACGCTGTGTGGGGTCATTCATGTTGAAGCCTCCCTTTGGGATTGCGGATCATAGCTGACTTGCAGCCATTGCCAAGACTGTGGCAAAGCCCTGCGAATGACAGACATCATCGCCCTGCTTGCCGATCCGGGGATCTGGATGGCGCTCCTCACCCTGATTGTCCTCGAAGTTGTGCTGGGGATCGACAATCTCGTCTTTGTCGCCATCCTCTCAAACAAACTGCCGGCGGAGCACCAGCAGCGCGCACGGCGGTTCGGGCTTGCCCTTGCGCTTGTGATGCGGCTGGTCCTGCTCGGCGCGATCGCCTGGATCATCGGCCTTACAGCGCCCCTCCTTGATTTGGGTATTTCAGGCGCGCCCGGAGCGCATGGCGAACCGACATTTGAAACGGCGCTCAGCGGGCGCGATCTCATCCTCATCGCAGGTGGCCTGTTTCTCCTGTGGAAGGCAACCAAGGAAATCCACCATGCAATGGATCCGGAAGCCAGCGGTGTGATGCTCGACAAGAAGGGCCATGTGGTGGTCAGCTTCGGGGCAACCATTGCCCAGATTGCCGTGCTCAACCTGGTCTTCTCGATCGATTCGATCCTGACCGCGATCGGCATGACCAGCCACGTTCCGGTGATGGCAATTGCGATCGTCGTGACGGTCGGGATCATGCTGATGGCATCTGACCCGCTGGCGAACTTTATTGGCGGCAACCCGACCGTGGTCATGCTCGCCCTTGCCTTTCTGATGATGATCGGCGTGGTGTTGATCGCCGACGGATTTGGCGTTCATGTTCCCAAGGGCTATGTCTACACGGCAATGGGCTTTTCGGTTCTGGTCGAGCTGCTCAACATCATGGCACGCGATGCGCGCCAACGGCATGCGGCGCAGCAGAAAGAACGGGCCCAATGACGATTTACTTCCACGAAGAGGATTTGCCCGCAGGCGTTCTTGCCCAGGGACCGGTTGCCGTCGACACCGAAACGATGGGCCTTCAGCCGGCGCGCGACCGCTTGTGCCTGGTGCAGGTTTCGGACGGTGGCGGGGATGAGCATCTGGTGCGCTTCGGACCCGGCAGCGATTATGCGGCGCCCAATCTGAAGGCGGTGCTGGCCGATCCGGCGCGGGTCAAGCTTTATCATTTCGCGCGCTTCGACCTGGCCTCGATCCACGCCTATCTAGGGGTGATGGCGGCGCCCGTTTTCTGCACCAAGATCGCCTCGCGACTGGTGCGCACCTATACGGACCGCCACGGCCTCAAGGACCTTGTCAGGGAGCTGCTGGGCGTCGAACTCTCCAAACAGCAGCAATCGTCGGATTGGGGAGCACCTGCAATCAATGATGCGCAGCGGGAATATGCGGCCTCCGATGTCCGCTACCTTCATCGCATGAAGGTCCAGCTTGATGAGCGCCTTGAACGCGAGGGGCGGACGGAGCTTGCCCAGTCCTGTTTCGATTTCCTGCCCGCCCGTGCGCTGCTTGACCTTGAAGGCTGGCCGGAAGTCGATATTTTCGCGCATGTCTGATTCAGCGGTTCTTGAGCGTTCCGCGCTGCAGCAATGGGCTTCACCGGGTGGTCGCCATGACCGGATGATCGCATTTGCCCGGATTGCCTTGCCTGCCATCATCGGGGTCCTCAGCGCAGGCCTGGTGTTTGCGCCGCTGGCGACGCGCAGCGAAGTGAGTTTTGTCCTCGCCAAGGACACCGTCCAGATTGCAAGGGAACGGATGCGCGTGACGGCCGCCACCTATCGTGGCGAAGACAGCAAGGGGCAACCATTCCAGCTGACGGCGGGATCGGCGGTCCAGGCCAGCTCGCGCGACCCCGTGGTGAAACTCGGCGACTTGACGGCGAGCATCCTGCTCGAGGACGGCCCAGCCTCGCTCCACGCCGATGCGGGGCGCTATGATATGGAACGCGAAATCGTTTCGGTGGTTGGCCCCGTTATCTTTTCCTCTGCCGATGGTTACCGGCTTCAGACGCGCGATGTCGCCATCGGCCTGAAGACGCGCAAGCTTGCAAGCGATGGCCCTGTCGATGGCCAGATGCCGCTTGGCAATTTCAGTGCCGATCGCATCATGGCCGATCTCGGCGCACGAACAGTTACCCTCGAAGGGCGAGCACGCTTGCATATCGTGCAGGGCCGCGCCAGATAGCCGCAATGCGCAAGATTCTCTTCCTCGCCATTGCCCTGCCGCTGCTGGCGGCGCCTGCCGTCGGTCAGGCGCTCAAGGGGCACAACACGAATGCCCCGGTCGACGTCGCAGCGGATCGCATCGAGGTTCAGGACAGGGCCGATCGTGCGATTTTCGTTGGCAACGTCCTGGTCAACCAAGCGGACCTGACCCTGGCGTCGGCGCGACTGACCATTGCCTATGCGGACGGGGCGGGATCGAATGTGGAGATCGAGCGGATCGATGCAACGGGTGGCGTCACCGTTCACAAGGGCGATCAGACCGCGCAGGGCAGCACAGCGATCTACGACTTGCCCCGGCGACTGATTACAATGGTTGGCGGTGTGACGCTGACACAGGGTGGCAACAGGGTCAGTGGCGGCCGGCTAGTGATTGATCTCAATTCGGGCCGCGCCACAGTCGATGGCAACGCAGCGGGTGTCCAAGGCGGGACGGGTGGCCGCGTGACGGGCCGGTTCACGGTCAAGAAGGGGCTCTAGCCCCGCTGCGCCTTTCGCTTTGCAGCATGGCATGCAATAATCTTGCCAATTCGCAAAAATTAACCTTTGATATACCATATAGTGCCAGCACAGCTGCAGGAGTGCCGATGAACGACGTATCTGTCCTGGAAGCCCTGAGGGCCGATCCCGCCGCGCTGGTGAACGGGCTGTCGGTCGTCTCGATCGCCAAATCCTATGACAAGCGCACTGTTCTTTCGGACGTTTCGCTGTCGGTCGGGCGCGGCGAAGTGGTCGGGTTGCTGGGCCCCAACGGCGCCGGAAAGACCACCTGCTTCTACTCGATCATGGGGCTTGTGAAGCCCGATTCCGGGCGTATCATGCTTGACGGCGCCGATATTACCGGGCTGCCCATGTATCGGCGGGCCATTCTCGGCCTGGGCTATCTCCCGCAGGAAACGTCAATCTTTCGCGGTTTGACGGTCGAGCAGAACATCATTGCAGTTCTTGAACTGTCCGAACCTGACAAGGCGGAGCGCGCGGCTCGACTCGAATTTCTCCTCGACGAATTCGGGCTGACCAGGCTTCGCAAGGCTCCTGCCATGGCGCTGTCCGGCGGCGAGCGTCGGCGCTGCGAAATTGCGCGCGCGCTGGCCGCGACCCCGTCGATCATGCTGCTCGATGAGCCCTTTGCCGGGATCGACCCGATTTCGATCGCCGATATTCGTGACCTTGTGAAGGACCTCAAACAACGTGAGATCGGCGTGCTCATCACCGATCACAATGTCCGCGAGACGCTCGACATCGTTGATCGCGCCTGCATCATCTATGATGGGCGGGTTCTTTTTGCCGGGAGTCCGCAGGAGCTTGTCGCCGATGAGAATGTGCGCCGGCTCTATCTCGGCGAGGGCTTCAGCCTTTAGCCATGGCATTGGGGCCGCGTCTTGACCTGAGGCAAAGCCAGTCGCTGGTCATGACGCCGCAGTTGCAGCAGGCGATCCGGCTGCTGACGCTATCCAACCTCGAAGTCGAAGCCTTCATTGCGGAGGAAGTCGAAAAAAATCCCCTCCTTGATGCCGAACGGGACGAAGCCGGCGCGCCCGAGGAGGCTGTCCTGCATGAGGACCGCAGCGCCGGATCCGAAACACTTCTCGATGTTGCGCCGGGGGATGCCGATGTCAGCCTTGATGTCGATATGACCGCCGAGACCTTTCACCATGACAGCGCTGCCGATGGCGGGCCAGGCATGGATGGGCAGCTCGGCCTTTCCGGCGGGTCTGAAGGTGGTTTCGAGGATGGACCCGATTTCGATGCCATCGCGGCGGACGCCCCCTCGCTGCGCGATCATCTGTTGACGCAGGCCGGCATGGTATTCGGGCTGCACGACATGCTGATCGCCAGCCACCTGATCGACCAGATCGACGAGGCGGGTTATCTTTCGATGTCGCTGCTCGACCTTGCCAACAGGCTGGGTGTTCCGCTCTATCGGGTCGAGCAAGTCCTCAAGGTCATCCACACCTTTGACCCCACGGGTGTCGGCGCTCGCTCGCTTGGCGAGTGCCTTGCGCTCCAGGCGAGAGACGCAGATCGCTATGATCCGGCCATGGCCCGATTGCTCGATAATCTCGATCTGCTGGCCGAAGGGCGGCTTGCCCAGCTCCAGCGCATGTGCGGCGTCGATGCCGAGGACATCGCAGACATGATTCGCGAACTCAGAAACTATGATCCCAAGCCCGGCCTGAAATTCGGGTCCAGCCCGATCGAGGCGGTTACGCCCGACATTTTTGTCGCGCGCAAGGGCAAGGGCTGGGCGGTGGAGATCAACAGCGCAACGCTTCCCCGCCTGCTCATCAACCGCAGCTACTATGCCGAAATCGCCAGCGGCGTGCAGGACAAGGCCTCAAGGGTCTGGCTTAGCGATTGCCTGCAAAGTGCCAACTGGCTGGTGCGCGCGCTCGACCAGCGTCAGCGCACCATCGTCAAGGTCGCAAGCGAAATCGTGAAGCAGCAGCAAGCCTTTTTCACGCAAGGCGTATCCCAATTGCGCCCGCTCACACTCCGCACCGTGGCGGAGGCGATCGGCATGCACGAATCGACGGTCAGCCGCGTGACGTCGAACAAGTATCTGTCCTGTGCGCGCGGGCTGTTCGAGCTCAAATATTTCTTCACCAGCGGGATTGCTGCCGCCGATGGTGGCGATGCGGTTTCAGCCGAGGCCGTCAAGAGCGCGATCCGTGCGCTGATCATTGCCGAAAACCCGACAGCCATCCTCTCGGACGATACGCTTGTCGACATGCTCAATGGAAAGGGTTTCGACATCGCACGGCGGACCGTTGCCAAATATCGCGAGGCGATGGGCATTGGGTCATCGGTGCAGAGGCGGCGCCAAAAGGCGATCGAGGCCCGCGCGGCTTGAACTGCTGGATTTGCCCAAGGAAACGGGTAAACAGCGCTTGATGTCCTCAAAGCCCCTGCGCGTCCTGCGCTTCACCCTTGCCCTTTTTGCCAGCCTTGGTCTCGTTGCTCCGTCCTGGGGCGCGGGGCCTGCAACCAAGCCGGTTGCAAGGCGCACCGTCCCGGCACAGGTCGTTTCGGCCGAGCGTCCAACGCCGTGGCTTTACAAGGGCAGCGACATACCGCCCGACCCGAACTGGCTCTTCGGGACGCTCCCGAACGGTGTGCGCTACGCTGTTCGGCGAAGCGGCGTTCCGCCGCAGCAGGTGTCGGTTCGTGTCGATATCGAGGCCGGATCGCTGAACGAGCGCGACAATGAGCGCGGCTTTGCCCATTTCATGGAGCATCTGAGTTTTCGCGGATCGCGCTATATCGCGGACGGCGAGGCCATCAAGACCTGGCAAAGGCTGGGCGCCACCTTTGGCAGCGATACCAATGCCAGCACCACATTGACCCAGACCATCTACAAGCTCGACTTGCCCAGCGCGACGCGCTCGGGGCTTGAAGAAAGTGTCAAGATCCTCTCGGGCATGATGATGGCGCCCGAAATCTCCGCCAAGGGAGTTGAAACCGAACGGCGTACCGTTCTTGCCGAAGCGCGCGAACGGCTCGGCGCCGGAATGCGAATCGGAGAGGCGACGACCGCGCATTATTTTGCCGGACAACCGCTTGCCAATCGCCAGCCGATCGGCACGACCGAAACGCTTAATGCTGCAACGCCACAGGCGCTGCGCGCCTTTCATGCCCGGTGGTACCGCCCCGAACGCGCCATCGTCGTCGTTTCGGGCGATGGCGACCCGCTGGTTTTCGCGGATTTGGTGATCAAGTATTTCTCGGACTGGAAGGGCACAGGCCCTTCGGTGCCCGATCCCGATTTCGGCCGTCCGGTGGATGGCAAGCCTATCGCGAAGGCAATCACCGAACCAGGCGCCCCACTGGTCGTCAGCATGGCCTGGCTGCGACCGTGGGTTCAAAAGAACGACACGATTGTCTATAATCAGGGCCGGCTTCTCGACTTGGTTTCGCTCCGCCTGATCAACCGTCGGCTCGAGGAACGCGCCCGTGCGGGCGGCAGTTTTCTCCAGGCGCAGGTCGATCAGGATGATGTCGCAAGGTCGGTTGACGGGACCTTTGTCCAGATTGCGCCGCTTGGTGATGACTGGGAGGCGGCACTTCGCGATGTCCGTGCGGTCATTGCCGATGCCATGATGAATCCCGGCTCGCAGGCGGATATCAACCGGGAAGCGGGAGAATTTTTTGCGTCGCTGCAGGTCGGTGTCGAAACGCAGCGGGCAGAAGCCGCAGCCAAGCAGGCCGATGACTTGATCGAGGCCGTCAACATCCGCGAAACCGTAGCAACCGCGCAGGTTGCGCTCGACGTGTTCAGCGGGATCAAGGACGGGATCACGCCCGAAAAGGTCCTTGCTTCGACCCGCAAGCTGTTCACCGGGATCGGGCCACGCGCGCTGCTGACAAGCCCGACACCGCTTGAAAATGCCGAAGCGGGTCTTGCGGCTGCAATCACCATGCCGGTTTCGGCCCAAACCTCGACAAGCGGCGGCGCGCCGGTCAGTTTCGACCAGCTTCCCAGCCTCGGAAAGCCGGGAAAAATCAAGAAGCGCATACCGATTGTGGTGCCACAGATCGATGTTGAACAGATCACCTTCGCCAATGGTGTCAGGGTGCTGGTTTCGCCCAATCCATCCGAACAGGGCAAGGTTTATGTCAATGTGCGCTTCGGTGACGGGATGAAGGCGCTTCCTGCCAACCGGCAGACGCCCGCCTGGGCGGCTCCGGCCGCACTCGTTGCAGGGGGCATCGGACCGTTCGACCAGAATGCGCTGGACCGCCTGACGAGCGCGCGCAAGATCAATATGGCATTCGATATTGGTGATGATGCCTTTCAGTTCCGCGCACAAACGCGCGCGTCCGACTTGGCGGACCAGTTGCGATTGATGGCGGCAGCCATCACCCTGCCGCGCTGGGACCCCGCACCGGTGCTACGCGCGCGCAATTCCTTCCTGACCGGCTATGACACGCTCGATTCATCGCCCGGGTCGGTGCTGGGCCGCGATCTGGGCGGGCTGCTGCGCGGCGGGGATACACGCTGGTCAACGCCATCGCGCGCCGATGTTGAAGGCCTGACGCCACAAGGCTTTCGGGCCTTTTGGGAGCCCTTGCTCAAGGCCGGGCCGATCGAGGTCATGATCTTCGGAGACATGTCTGCCGACGATGCCATCGCCGCAACCGCGGCCAGCTTTGGCGCGCTGAAAAAGCGGACGGCCAGGCGCGTGCCGATCGAACAGGCCTCTCCAAAAGGCGTTGCGCCGACGCCGGTGCCACTGGTGCGTACCCACAGAGGCCCCAAAGAACAGGCAGCCGCAGTCCTTGCCTGGCCGTTGGGCGGCGGGCTTGGCAGCATCTATGAAGCGCGCAAGCTGGAATTGCTGGCATCGATCTTCAACGACCGGATGTTCACCCAACTGCGCGAGGAGGAAGGCGCAAGCTATAGTCCGAGCGTTGATTCGAGCTGGCCGCTCGGGCTTGAAAGCGGCGGGAGCTTCATCGTTACGTCGCAATTGAAACCGGGTGGCTTTGACCGTTTCTTTGCGATTTCAAAGGGGATTGCGGCCGATCTGGCTGCCAGGCCTGTCTCTGCGGACGAGCTTGCCCGTGTCATCAACCCGCTTCACGAAGCGATCAGCCGTGCCTCGAGTGGCAACATGTTCTGGCTTGGCCAGTTGACCGGAGCCTCGCGCGATCCGCGAAAGGTAACGGCACTCCAGTCGCTGGTGACCGACTATCTGAAGATCACCCCCGCCGAAATTCAGCAAGCCGCGCGCAAATGGCTGGTTCCGGAAAGGGCTTTTCAGTTCGAAGTGAAGCCCGAATGATCACCGTGCCCGGGTCCAGGGCATGGCGCGGCAGAAGGGGCCGATACAGCCTTTGACCTGCAATGTGCCGTTGGCCAGCAAGGTGAGGAATGATTTATAGGTCTTGCCAGCGCGCGGATCGTAGATCGTCCCCTGCCAGACCTTGCCGGCATCCTTGAAGCCGGTGAGGATGGCAAGGCCCTGGATCGGCCGGCTGCGAAGCGCCGGGTTGGGGTTGTTGGTATCCTTCGGCGGTCCTTGCGGTGTTGGTGAAAGAATGCGGGTTATCCGGCCGCACAGCGCGTCACCGCACGGCCCGATTTCGACGATACTGTCCTTCTCGGTCGTCAGCCACAGGCCGGAAACCGAAGCCGCTGCGTTGGCGGGCGCGGCAACGGCAAGACTCAACAGGACGGCAACAGGCAACGAACGGAACATGGGAATCCTCTCTTGGCTTACACTCATGTAAGTGCAATGATTGCGCGATGAAGCCAATCCCCTTTTTCCTGGCCACAAGCCTTCTGGGTCTTGCCAACGCCGCTTTTGCCGGAACGATCCGTGTCGAACCGGGCGCGGATGCGCAGGCGCGGCTGCAATCTGCCCTGATCGAGGCCAGTCCCGGAGACACGGTTGAAATCGGCGCAGGCCGTTTCGATCTGACAGACGGGCTTTCGCTGGACATCGATCGCGTCACGGTGCGCGGCGCAGGGCCGGAAGCGACGATCCTCAGTTTCAAAGGGCAGAAAGGCGCGGGCGAGGGCCTGCTCGTCACGTCGGACGATGTGGTGCTGCGCGGTTTCGCGGTAGAGGATGCGAAAGGCGACGGGATCAAGTCCAAGGCCGCGCACCGTATCGTCTATCATGATCTGCGGGTCGAATGGACTGGCGGGCCGAAGGCGGGCAACGGCGCCTATGGTGTCTATCCTGTCGAATCGTCCGATGTCCTGATCGACAAGGTGACGGTGAAGGGCGCATCCGATGCCGGCATCTATGTCGGCCAGTCCAAGAACATCATCGTCCGCAATTCCCTGGCCATGTTCAATGTGGCCGGGATCGAAATCGAGAACAGCTACAATGCCGACGTTTATGGCAATGTCGCGACGCGGAATACCGGTGGCATCCTCGTTTTCGACCTGCCCAATTTGCCACAAAAGGGCGGGCATTCTGTCCGCATTTTCAAGAATCGCTCCTTCAACAATGACACGCCCAATTTTGCGCCTCCCGGCAATACCGTGGCAGGCGTGCCCAACGGCACGGGCGTTATCGTGATGGCCAACCGCAACGTCCATGTGTTCGACAATGATATTGCCGATAATGGCAGCACCAACATCTTCATCGTCGGCTATCGCTCCAGCTTCACCGATACCGGATACAATCCGCTGCCGTCCGATGTGCTGGTGAGCGGCAACAGACATGGTCGTGCCGGCTTCGCGCCGGGTCCACAGTTTGTGGGTGGTGCGCAGATGGTCGCCGCGATGGGCGCCGTTCCGCCGATCGTCTGGGACGGGACGGGCAGCAACATCCAGGTGAGGGACAAGGTCCCGGCGCTTTCGCTCGGGCTCAAGGATCCCAAGGACCGCGAAACGGCGGCCAACCCCGCGATTGCCGACCTCTCCCATGGGCCGGAGATCGTGCAGCCACCCGCCGTCATGCTTCCGCCGTCGATGGAGGCGGCGATCAAGTGAGACATGCTCTTGCGGCACTTGCCGCCTGGGGGGTCATCGTCAGTGCCAGCCCGCCGAAACAGGTGGATGACGCCTTGATCGTAGGTGATACGCTGCCGCCCAGCTTGTCCGCTTTTCGCCTGCTTTCAGGCGTCTATGGGCGGACCCCTGCCAAGGCGGTCATGCCATACATGCTCAACACGCCGCTCTTTTCCGATTATGCTGAGAAGTTCCGTTTCCTCTACGTGCCGAACGGCCGAAAGATCGGCTGGCGTGACGATGGCGTGCTCGATTTTCCGGTCGGCAGCGTCCTTATCAAGAGCTTCGGCTACCCGGCGGACATGCGAAGGCCCGACAAGAATGTCCGCATCCTCGAAACGCGGCTGCTGATCCGGCGCGAGAGCGGCTGGATCGCGCTGCCCTATGTCTGGAACGCCGATGGCAGCGACGCAACACTGAAGCGCGCGGGCACCCGGATCGGCATAAGCTGGATCCACACCGACGGCCTGCCGCGCACGATCAGCTATGCCGTGCCCAATGTGAACCAGTGCAAGGGCTGTCATGACGATGGTGCCGGCGGCGTCGCGCTTATCGGACCCAAGGCGCACAACCTCAACCGAGCCGGCCAGTTGGAGGCCCTTGTCAGGCGGGGCCGCCTCGATCGCCTTCCCGCCAATGCGGCCCGCCTGCCTGTCTGGAACGATCCACGGACGGGGAGCATCGCCCGACGTGCGCGCGCCTATCTCGACGTCAATTGCGCGCATTGCCACAACCGGAACGGCCCGGCGAACACGTCTGGGCTGTGGCTCGACTGGGGGCAGCCTTGGGGGCCGAACCTGGGCATTGGGAAGCGTCCCACAGCCGCCGGCCGAGGTGCTGGCGACTATGATTTTGCGATCGAGCCGGGCCATCCCGAACGCTCGATCCTGACGTTTCGGATGAAAAGTCTTGATCCCGGCATTGCCATGCCTGAACTCGGCCGCGCCACTGTCCATGAGGAGGCCATTGCTCTGCTAGACCAGTGGATTGCCGCAATGCCCGTACAGGAAACGAGATAGGCGTGAAACTGGTGTTTGTTTACAATGCCGAGGCCGGGCTGCTCAACGGCATCATGGACTCCATCCACAAGGTCGTTTCGCCATCCACTTACACGTGCAACCTTTGCGCGATTACGTATGGCCTCACCACGATGAACAGCGAATGGCGCGCCTGGCTCAGGCAACTGGACATGCCGGCACAGTTTTTTCATCGCGCCGATTTCAGGAGGGCCTGGCCAGATGCGAATATGCGTCTTCCCGCGATCCTGATGGAAAAGGATGATCGGCTGACGACCTTGGTCGCAGCCGATGCGTTTGAGGGTATCAAGCATGTCGATCGGTTGATTGCAGTGCTAGAGGAAAAGCTGGCGGAGGTAGAATATGACCATAAGGCTCTATGATTATTGGCGCTCCTCGGCATGCTACCGCGTCCGTATCGCGCTCAATCTCAAGGGTCTTCCCTATGAAGCGATCGACACCAGCCTGATCGACGGCGCGCATCGCACCCCCGAATATCTTGCCAAAAACCCGCAAGGTTTCGTGCCGATGCTTGAGGTTGGCGATGTGCGGCTGGTGCAAAGCCTGGCCATTATCGACTGGCTTGACGCGACCCAAAGCGCGCCGCGCCTGATCCCGGCCGATCCTGTCGCGCGCGCGAACGCGCTCGCAATGGCCTATGTGATTGCTGCTGACATTCACCCTCTGAACAATCTGCGCATCATCAAATATCTCGCAAAGGAGCTTGGCGTCGAAGAAGTCGCGCGCGACGAATGGTATCGTCACTGGGTGTCCGAAGGCTTCATCGCGCTTGAGGCCATGGCCGATCCGGGCAAGCCGTTTCTGGGTGGCGATACGCCGGGAGTTGCCGATGCCTGCCTCGTGCCCCAGATGTTCAACGCGCGCCGCTTCAATACGCCGCTTGAAGCGTTTCCCAACCTCGTTCGCATCGATGCTGGCTGTACGGCGCTTGAGCCCTTCCAGGCGGCACATCCGGACGCCGTGAAGGCAGGCTAGTTTCATGACTTTTCTCCGCGCCTTCGCGCCTTCGCGCGGACTTGATTTTATCTCACGCGAAGACGCGAAGACGCGGAGGATTATACTGACTGCATCTATTGTCGGGATATGCATTCCAACCGTTGTGCATGCTCAATCGACCGAAATCCTTGTCACTGGCAAAGCGCTTCCCGATGCAAGGGGCGATGCCGCGTTTGACATTGTCACCATCGACCGTGATCGGCTTACGGGCACGGCCTCGAACCGGGTGGAGGATGCATTGCGCGATGTGGCAGGGCTCCAGCAATTCCGGCGCACCGATTCGCGTTCGGCCAATGCGACCAGCCAGGGTGCGACGCTCCGGGGGCTGGGCGGCAATGCCTCGTCGCGGGCACTGCTGGTGCTCGACGGTGTGCCGCAAAGCGATCCATTCGGCGGCTGGGTGACCTGGCCCGCCTTCCAGACGATCAGGCTGGGCGAGGTGCGCGTCACGCGGGGCGGCGGGTCGGGTGCCTATGGCTCGGGTGCGCTTTCGGGAACGATCGAACTGTCGAGCGTTGGTGCCGGGCAGGCCAACGGCCTCATCGGAGATCTAAGCTATGGCAGCCGCGATTCGGTCGAGGCCAATGTGCTGGCAGGCGGGCGGCTGGGGACTGGCTTCGGTTTTGTGGCCGCGAGCTATAACCGGGGTGACGGGTTCGTTCCGATCGTCGCTGCCCAGCGCGGCCTCGCGGACATTGCCGCGCCATATGAACAAGCGAGCCTTGCGCTGCGGGGTGTTGCGCCGGTTTCGGCCAATACCGAACTGCAGGCCTCGGCGCTTGGTTTCACCGATCGTCGGACGCGTGGCACGGTCCTTTCCGGCAATGGTGGCACCGGGGCGGATGCCAGCCTGCAACTTGTTCATAGCGGCAGCTGGACGTGGCAGGCGCTTGCCTATCTCCAGGCGCGCAAGTTCCACAGTGGCTTTGTGAGCGTGAATGCCGCACGGTCGATGGCTACTCAAACGGTCGATCAATTCAATGTGCCTTCGACCGGACTCGGCGCGCGGTTCGAGGTACGCCCGCCACTCGGCGAGGGAATAGAACTGCGGCTGGGGGCCGATTACCGGCGCACAGTTGGAGAGACACGCGAGCTTTTTACCTATGTTGCCGGACTTCCCACCCGGATGCGCGAGGCTGGTGGCAATAGCGACACGTTTGGCGCCTTCGCCGAACTGTCGACCGAATTGGGCGCGCTGACCCTGACCGGGGGCGGCCGGATCGATCGCTGGAACATCCGCGACGGGCGCCTGCTCGAACGCACGCTCGCGACGGGCGCGCTTATCCGCAACGACCGCCCCGCCGACCGGCATGGCTGGGAACCGACGGGGCGGCTCGGCCTTGCCTATGATGCCGGACGGGTGACGTTGCGCACGGCGGCCTATCTCGGCTGGCGGTTGCCCACGCTCAATGAACTGTATCGGCCGTTCCGGGTCGGCGTCGATGCGACTGCGGCCAATCCCGCGCTCCGGACCGAGCGGAGCCGCGGCGTCGAACTTGGCATCGATTGGAAGCCGGTCGAAACGGTCAGCCTGCGCGCCACCTTGTTCTCGAACCGGCTCGACCGGGCGATTGCCAATGTAACGCTGGGCGCCGGGCCGGGCAATTTTCCCGGCGTGGGCTTTGTCGCGGCGGGCGGGGCCTTTCGCCAGCGGCAGAATCTCGATGCGATCCGCAGCAACGGCTTCGAACTCGATGCGCAAGCCAATGCCGGCGACTGGCGCCTGAGCGCCAGCTATGCCTATGCCGATGTTCAGGTGCGGGCGAGCGGTATCGCGCTCGGGCTTGACGGTTTGCGCCCCGCCCAGGTTCCAAGGCATCTGGCCAGCGCGACGCTTGGCTGGCGCTGGCTTTCGGCGACGGCGCGCTATGTTTCAACGCAGTTCGAGGATGATGGCAATCTGAGGAGCCTGAGGGAGGCACTGACGCTCGATGCCGTTGCCAACATCCCGGTCACGCAGCGCCTGAGCATCACGTTGCGCGGCGAAAACCTCACCAACACCGAGGTCGACGCGGGCATCAGCGGCAGCGGGATTGTCGAGCGGGCAACGCCGCGGACGTTCTGGTTGGGATTGAAGCTGGGGCAAAACTGAAAATCAGGCCACCGCTTTCCCTTTTACCGAGGCATTTCAGCTTGCAAAGTGGTTGCAGCCTCGCGCCGACGAAGCGCGAATGTGTGCACGCACTATCAACACGACTTCATTGTCGTTTGACCCCAAATCGAGAAGTCGATCCGTTTCAACGTTGACGCGCGTGATAAGCTTGTCATCTTGGAGCAGACAACTCACTGGTTGACCCATCGGCCAATCATCAGGCACGAACGGATCTGTCTTGTTGGGAGGTTGCAGGCTGTCGAACAATGTCTTCAGCCGATTGTCGATATCGCCTCCGCCGACAGAAATCGATCCAGGGTTACCTGGCCGCAGCATCAAAATGTCGAGTTCGGCAACCGTGTATATCTTCTCCGAGACGATCGGATAATAGACTAACCCGCAACGGTCTTCGCCCAGATAGCAATCGTCGGGTCGATATTCAGGATTCCGGTATTTCTGAATTCCTACCAATGGTTCTTGCTGCCAAATAGCCTCAAGCTGCTTGTGAAAAGCTGCCCGGAGATCCCACTTCTGGGGAGGGCGGCCGTTTGCAGCCAAGCCGCCTCGGTAAAACAATCGAAATCTCAAGCCCGCGCTTCCTCGACAACGCCGACCGAATTCATCCTCAGCGCCTTGAGGACGGTATCGACGATTTGCGGGGCGTTGAGCCCGGCTTCGTCATATTGCTTCATCGGCGAATCATGCTCCTGAAACCGGTCGGGCAATCGCATTGTCCGCAGCTTCAGACCGCTGTCGATCAGGCCCTCATCGCTGGCCAGCGTAAGGACATGCGCGCCAAGGCCGCCAATGCTGCCTTCCTCGACCGTGACGGCCACTTCGTGTGTGGTAAGCAGCTTGCGGATCAATTCGCTATCGAGCGGCTTGGCAAAGCGCAGGTCCGCAACGGTGGTGCTGAGCCCCTTTGCCTCGAGTTGATCGGCGGCTTTCAGCGCCTCTTCCAGACGGGTGCCGAGCGAAAGGATTGCGACCTTCTTGCCATGACGGACGATGCGGCCCTTGCCGATCTCCAGCCGCTCCGGCGTTTCCGGAAGGGCAACGCCCAGGCCGTTGCCACGCGGATAACGCACGGCAATCGGGCCGCTGTCATGGCAGGCGCAGGTATGGACCATATGGACCAGTTCCGCCTCGTCGGCCGCTGCCATCACGACGAAATTGGGAAGCGTGCACAGATAAGTTACGTCGAAACTCCCGGCATGGGTGCTTCCGTCTGCGCCCACAAGCCCGGCCCGGTCGATCGCAAATCGCACAGGCAGGTTCTGGATTGCAACGTCGTGGACGACCTGATCATAGGCGCGCTGGAGGAAGGTGGAATAGATCGTCGCAAAGGGGCGCATCCCCTGTGCTGCCAGCCCGGCCGCGAAGGTGACGGCATGTTGTTCGGCAATGCCGACATCGAAGATGCGATCGGGGAAAGCCTGCTGGAACTTGTCGAGCCCGGTGCCGGAGGGCATTGCCGCCGTGATCGCCACGATCTTTTCGTCGCGCCGCGCTTCGGCGATTAGCGCCTGGGCGAAGACGCCGGTATAGCTTGGCGGGCCCGCCGGCGATTTCGCCTGCTCGCCCGTCACGACGTCGAACTTCTGCACGCCGTGATATTTGTCTGCAGCCGCTTCGGCGGGGGCGTAGCCATGGCCTTTTTCGGTGACGACATGGATCAGGCATGGGCCTTCAGCGGCATCGCGGACGTTTTCGAGGACGGGGATAAGATGCTCCAGATTGTGCCCGTCGATCGGGCCGACATAGTAAAAGCCCAGCTCCTCGAACAGCGTCCCGCCCATGGCCATGCCGCGCGCGAATTCATCGGTCTTGCGCGCAGCGATGTGGAGCGGTTCGGGCAGTTTCCTTGAAATCCGCCGCGCGATCTCGCGCAGTTCGAGGAAGGGCCGCGAGGAAACGAGCCGCGCCAGATACGCCGACAGCCCCCCAACGGGCGGTGCGATCGACATGTCATTATCGTTGAGGATGACGATCAGGCGGTTTCCGGCTTCCGCTGCATTGTTCATCGCTTCATAGGCCATGCCCGCGCTCATCGCGCCATCGCCGATGACGGCAATGCCACGGCCGGGCTGGCCCGCGAGCTTGTTGGCGATCGCAAAGCCGAGCGCGGCCGAGATCGACGTCGAGCTGTGTGCAGCACCAAACGGGTCATATTCGCTTTCGCTGCGCTTGGTGAAGCCCGAAAGCCCGCCGCCTGCACGCAGCGTGCGGATCCGGTCCCTGCGCCCGGTCAGGATCTTGTGCGGATAGCATTGATGTCCGACGTCCCAGACCAGCCGGTCTTCGGGCGTGTTGAAGACGTAATGGATTGCCGTGGTGAGCTCGACCACACCAAGGCCGGCCCCCAGATGGCCACCCGTCACAGAGACTGCGCTGACCATTTCGGCGCGCAATTCGTCAGCAAGCTGGCGGAGCTGTCCGTGGTTCAGTGTGCGGAGATCGGCCGGATACGAGACGGTATCGAGCAACGGCGTTTCAGGTCGGTCTGACATGGAGGTGCTTTTAGCCGCCCATTGGACGCCTGTCGAATTTGCAGCATCCCCCTCCAGACTCGCCTCTCCGCCACAAGCCTGTTAGCCTTATGGCAAAGGCAGACAAGAAGCCGGAAAAAGGAGAGGACAGCATGGAGCAATTGAGCGGGCAGGACGCAAGTTTCGTCTATCTGGAAACGGCCAATACTCCGATGCATATCGGGTCGGTGGGCATCTACGACCCGTCGACCGCGCCTGGCGGCAAAGTCCGCTTCAAGGAAATCCTGGCGCATATCGAAAGCCGTCTTGGCGGCGCGCGCAGCTTCCGCCAGAAACTCGTCCGCGTGCCCTTCGATCTCGACCATCCCTACTGGATCGAGGACAAGGATTTTGACCTTGAATATCATGTCCGCCACATCGCGCTGCCCGCACCCGGAGATTGGCGGCAATTGTGCATCCAGGTTGCACGGCTCCACGCGCGGCCGCTCGATCTCTCCAAGCCCTTGTGGGAATTCTGGGTGGTTGAAGGGCTCGACAATATCGAAGGCCTGCCCAAAGGCTGTTTTGCGCTTGTCTGCAAGGTCCATCACGCCGCGATTGACGGCATGTCGGGTGTCGAAATGTCCGCTGCCGTCCATGACCTCGAAGCAGCCCCGCCCAAAAAGGCAGCGGCCGACGGGTGGAAGCCGGAAACGTCTCCGCCAGTGGGTGAACTGCTTTTCCGGTCCTGGGTCAATTCGATCCGCCAGCCGTTGCGCTTCGTTGAAACCGTCGCGAAGACCNNGGAGCGACGGTGAACGATGCGATTTTGACGATCATCGGTGGCGGCTTGCGCCACTATCTCAAGGCCCATGATGGGCTGCCCAAGGAAAGCCTCTCGGCCATGGCGCCCATTTCGGTTCGTGCCGAAGGCGAAAAGGCAGCGCTCGGCAACCTCGTCTCGGCCATGGTCGTGAACCTTGGCACCCATATTGCCGATCCCAGGGAGCGGCTCGCCTATATCCACNNTATAGCCAATTGATACCCTCCGGTCTCGCGGGCCTTGGCGCGCGGCTCTATACAAGGCTTGGCGTTGCCAATGCACATGCGCCGGTCTTCAACTGCGTGGCAACCAATGTTCCGGGGAGCCGAGTGCCGCTCTATTTTGCGGGTGCGAAGATGCTGAAGATGATGGGCATGGGCCCGGTCTTTGACGGGATGGGGCTGATCAACACGATCTACAGCTATGGCAATGACATTGCGATCAGCTTCACCAGCGACCGCAGGATGATGCCCGATCCGGCCAATTATGCCGCCGCCATTCGCCTCTCGTTCAATGAGCTGCGCAACGCGGCGCTGGACGGGAAAGTCTCGCCAACCAAACCCGCCTCGAAAAAGCCGAAATCGCCCAAGCCGGCCATGGCCAAACCGGCCCCGAAAAAGCCGGCTGCTGCGAAATCGGGGCCCGCCGCCAAGGTTGCAAAAACTGCGGCACCTGCCAAGAAAGCCCGGCCTGTAGCGGTCAGGCGCAAGAAGGAGAAAGCATGATGGCCAAGAAACCCTCCGCCAAGGCGGCAAAACCCAAAAAGACGAAGAGCGCCGCCGAACGGGTTGCCGAGCCGCTCCAGAAGGCCGGCAAGGCCATTCGTGAAGGTGCGGCGCAAGCCATGGCGAATACGGCGGCGATCAACGCCAAGGTGATCGACCATGCCGAAACCAACGCCAAGGAGGCCTTTGCCACGCTCCGCAAGGTCGCCAGTGCCAAGTCGGTCCAGGAAGTCATCAAGGCGCAAGGCGAGTTCGTTAAGGAACAAAGCGCGCGTTCGACGGCGCATGTCCGGGAGGTCGGCGAGTTGATAGCAAGCTTTGGTCGACAGGCGCTGGACACAATGCGCGGAAAATAGTCAGGCGCGCTTCCAGCGCACCAGTCGCCAGACATAGCCGACCGCAATCACGACAAGTATTGCCGTCGAAAGCGGCCCGACAACCGTTTCGACGGTTCCGTATTGCTGCCCGAGAGCCCAGCCCGAAAGCCCTAGCAATGTCGTCCAGCCGGTCGTGCCGATGGACGACCATATGACGAAGGTTGAGAGGCGCATGTGGAGCAGTCCGGCGGGGATCGAGATAAGCGAACGCAGCGTGGGAAGCATCCGTCCGAAAAAGACGATCGCCCAGCCCTGGCTGCCGAACAACTTTTCGGCCTTCTCGATTTCGGCCCAATCGAAGGTCAGCCAGCGGCCATATCTTTCGATGAACGGTTTGAAGCGCTCGATCCCGATGACGCGCGCGACCAGATACCAGAAATAATTGCCCAGCATCGCGCCAAGCGTGCCGCTGGCGATCACGCCAACGATTTCCATCTTGCCGCGCGCCGCCAGCAAGCCTGCAACCGGCATGATCACCTCGGAGGGAATTGGCGGAAAGACGGTCTCCAGAAACATCAGGAAGCCGACACCCAGATAGCCTGCCTGCTCGATCAGGCGGATGATCCACTCTGTCATCGTGCTGCCAGTCTCGCCTCGACCGCATCCCAGATCATGCCAGGGGTGTCGGTGCCGTTGAATTCATCCATGACGACGACGCCGGTCGGAGATGTCACGTTGATCTCGGTCAGCCATTTGCCGCCGATCACATCGATGCCGACAAAGACCAGACCGCGAGCTTTGAGTTCCGGGCCGAGCGCATCGCAGATGGCCTGCTCGCCCGGGCTCAGCACGGTTGCTTCGGCATGGCCGCCCGCCGCAAGGTTCGACCGGATCTCGCCTTTGCCGGGAATGCGGTTGATGGCGCCAGCCACCACCCCATCGATCAACACAATGCGCTTGTCCCCGCCAGAAACTTCACGAAGAAAAGCCTGTGCCATGAACGGTTCCCGCCAGACCTGGCCGAACAGTTCGGACAGGGCTGCAAGGTTCTTGCCGTCCCCGCCAATATGGATGACGGCCGATCCTGCATTGCCGTGCAGCGGCTTGATCACGATTTCGCCATGTTGTTCGCGAAAGGCGTTCACTTCCTCGAACGACCGCGTGATCAGGGTCGGCGGCATAAATCGGGCATAATCAAGGACTAACACTTTTTCGGGTGCGTTGCGAACACTTACGGGATCATTGACGACCAGCGTTTGGGGCTGGACCCGCTCAAGCAGGTGGGTCGCCGTGATATAGCCAAGGTCAAATGGTGGATCCTGGCGCATCAGGACAACATCGACATCCGTTCCAAGGTCCAACCGGACGGGGTCGCCCAAGCGAAAATGGTCGCCCTTGATCCGCTGGACCCTCTCGACCGGATGCGCCTTGGCCCAGACCCGGCCGTCGGCATAGTTCAAGGCGTCGGCCGTATAATGAAAGCTCCGAAAGCCACGCGCCTGCGCCGAAAGCATCAGTGCAAAGGACGAATCGCCCGCAATGTTGATCCCCGCCAGCGGGTCCATCTGAAAAGCGATTTTCAGCGTCATGCGCTGCGCTCTAAGGGCCAGTGGAGCGATTGTCATCCCGAATGGCCCTGAATCCTGCTCTTTACGCGAAGTTTACCCTGTTCTTCTATGTCTTCCCGCGTGAATTCGGGAATTGGAAACGGCCAAATGACGCGCGCCATCGCATTGCTGAAGTCGGCCTGGGCCGATCTGGTCGGTGCGCCATCTACCCTGTCCGAGGTGCAGCGCGACCAGCTTTCGATGATCCAGTTCGATCGGCTTCGCCAGCGCATACCGATACTCTA